>Ga0265292_1000047_pt1 | contig 281014 bp, 243 predicted proteins | sample Munlanlewell296A_FD_189080 | JGI IMG/M metagenome (GOLD analysis project Ga0265292, IMG submission 189080) | Leachate microbial communities from a municipal landfill in Southern Ontario, Canada - Leachate well 296A | ecosystem: Engineered > Solid waste > Landfill > Unclassified | place... | reverse complement strand
GCAGCTAGTCAGCGACGGCTTGGGCGGCGCGATTATTACATGGCAGGACTACCGCGGCGCCAGCAATTATGACATCTATGCGCAGCGTATCAATTCTACAGGCGCCGTGCAATGGACGGCAGACGGCGTGGCAATATCCACGGCAACTAATAATCAACAATATCCGCAGCTAGTCAGCGACGGCTTGGGCGGCGCGATTATTACATGGCAGGACTACCGCGGCGCCAGCAATTATGACATCTATGCGCAGCGTATCAATTCTACAGGCGCCGTGCAATGGACGGCAGACGGCGTGGCAATATCCACGGCAACTAATAATCAACAATATCCGCAGCTAGTCAGCGACGGCTTGGGCGGCGCGATTATTACATGGCAGGACTACCGCGGCGCCAGCAATTATGACATCTATGCGCAGCGTATTAATTCGACAGGCGCTGTGCAGTGGACAGCAAACGGTACGGCAATATGCGCGGCAACTGGTATCCAATCCGGTCCGCAGCTAGCCAGCGACGGCTTGGGCGGCGCGATCATTACATGGAAGGACGAACGCAGCCTTTATAACATCTATGCACAGCGTATCAATTCGGCGGGTACTGTGCAGTGGACAGCAAACGGTGTGGCAATATCCACGGCAAGTGGTGATAAATACAATCCGCAGATAGCCAGCGACGGCTTGGGCGGCGCGATTATTACATGGCAGGACTACCGCAGCGGCCCTAGTGCCATCTATGCACAACGCATCAATTCGACAGGTGCCGTGCAGTGGACGGCAAACGGCACGGTGATATGCGCGGTAACTGGTGGTCAATCCAGTCCGCAGATAGTCAGCGACGGCTCGGGCAGCGCGATTATTACATGGGAGGACTACCGCAGCAGTAGCGATTATGACGTTTATGCCCAGCGCATCAATTCGGCAGGCACCGTGCAGTGGACAGCAGACGGCGTGGCAATATCCACGGCAAGCGCGGAGCAATCCAGTCCGCAGCTAGTCAGCGACGGCTCGGGCGGTGCGATCATTACATGGAAGGACTCACGCAGCAGCAATTATGACATCTACGCCCAAATAGTATATTCAGACGGTACTTTCCCAACGCTTCCGTCGGCGCCTTCAATAACAACAGTTGCTTACACAGACACGGACGGCAACTACACAATCAACTGGAGCGCATCAAATTACGTTACAAACTACATAATCTATGAAAATGGAGCTGCAATATACAACGGAACCAACACAATACGCACTTACGCATTCACGAACAAATTAGACGGCACCTACACATATATAGTAGCGGCATGGAACGCCAACGGAACATCAGCCAACAGCACGTCAGTCGCGATAATCGTGGACATAGCAATGTTTCCGTCCGCGCCGTCAATAACAACAACCGCATACACTGATACGGACGCAAACTACTCGATCAACTGGACCGCATCAAATTACGTCACAAACTACGTCATCTACGAAAACGGGGCAGAAATATTCAACGGAACCAACACAACCCTATCATACGCATTCACGAACAAACTAGACGGCACTTACACCTATGCAGTCAAGGCATGGAATATTAACGGCACATCCGCCAACAGCACATCTGTTGCGATAATCGTGGACATCCCAAAGCTTCCGTCCGTATCCTCGATAACAACAACCGCGTACACGGACACCGATGCAAACTATTCAATCAACTGGACCGCATCAAATTACGCCACAAATTACATCATCTATGAAAACGACGTCCAGATATTCAACGGAACAAACACGACACTGTCTTACTCATTCACGAACAAACCCGACGGCACTTACACATATATAGCAGCGGCATGGAACGCCAATGGAACATCCGCGAACAGCACATCGGTCGCGATAATTGTAGACATAGCAAAGCTTCCGTCAACGCCCTCAATAACAACAACCGCGTACACAGACACGGACGCCAGTTACTCAATAAATTGGTCCACCTCAAACTACGTTACAAATTACGTCATCTACGAAAACGGAACCCAAATATACAACGGAACTAACACAACATTATCATACGCATTCACGAATAAACCCGACGGCACCTACACATATTTAGCAGCGGCATGGAACGCCAATGGAACATCCGCGAACAGCACATCGGTCGCGATAATTGTAGACATAGCAAAGCTTCCGTCAACGCCCTCAATAACAACAACCGCGTACACGAATACAGACGGTGCCTACGCCATCAACTGGACAGCATCAAATTACGCCGCGAACTACATCATCTATGAAAACGGCACCCAAATATACAACGGAACCAACACAACATACACCTATGCATTTACAGACAAATCCAACGGGACGTACACATACAAAGTGGCCACCTGGAACATTAACGGCACATCCGCTAACAGCACTGAAGTGTCTGTCACGGTGAGCATACCTGCAATCACAGCAAACCTGCCATCCGTGCCCTCAATCACAACAGTTTCATACACGGACATCGACGGTAACTACTCAATCAACTGGACATCATCAAATTACGCCACGAACTATATCATCTACGAAAACGGCATCCAGATATTCAACGCAACCAACACGACATTGTCGTACGCATTCACCGGCAAATCCAATGGCACCTATGCTTACAAGATCAAATCGTGGAATACAAACGGCACGTCCGCAAACAGTACAGAGATAACAGTCACCGTGAGCATTCCAGCAATCGTAACAAACATGCCGTCTGCGCCGTCAATAACGACAGTTGCCTACACAGACACTACCGCCAACTACTCAATCAACTGGACGGCATCGAATTATGTCACGAACTACATAATATACGAAAACGACGTCCAGATATTCAACGGAACAAACACGACACTGTCTTACTCATTCACGAACAAACCCGACGGTACCTACACATACATAGTAGCGGCATGGAACGCCAATGGAACATCCGCCAACAGCACATCGGTCGCGATAATTATAGACATCGCAAAGCTTCCGTCTGCCCCCTCCATCACAACAACCGCATACACGGACACCGGCGGCAACTACTCAATCAACTGGACTGCGTCTGATTATGCCAGCAGTTATATCCTATATGAAAACAACATAGAGGTCTATAACGGAACGCTGTTCAGAATGGCGTTCACAAACAAGTCTAACAGCAATTACATCTATAAAGTAAAAGCATGGAACGCAAACGGCAGCTCGGCGTACAGCTCAGAAGTTAATATCATAGTAAACGTGCCCGGCGCCCCGAACTTACCATACACGCCAACCATTACAACAGTTTCGTACACAAACACGGACGGCAACTACTCGGTCAACTGGACATCCTCAGCTTATGCCACCAGCTACATCCTCTACAAGAACGACGCGCAGATAGCCAATACAACATACACATATTTACCGAGCGTCAACATACCGAACGGCACCTACAGATACAAAGTAGCGGCATGGAACGCCAACGGAACGTCAGCAAACAGCTCCGAGATAACAGTCACCGTAAGCATTCCAGCAATTGCAATCAACTTACCTTCCACCCCTTCAATCACAACAACAAACTACACGAGCACGGACGGCAACTACAGCATCAACTGGACATCCACAGCTTATGCCGCCGGCTACATCCTCTACAAGAACGACGCGCAGATAGCCAATACAACATACACGTATTTACCGAGCGTCAACATACCAAACGGCACCTACAGATACAAAGTAGCGGCATGGAACGAGAACGGAACATCTGCGAACAGTAGCGAGGTAACGATCATAGTAAGCCATCCGGGACCTAACCTCCCAGGAACGCCGACAATAACAACATTAAACTACACGAGCACGGACGGCAACTACACGATCAACTGGACATCCACAGCTTATGCCGCCGGCTACATCCTCTACAAGAACGACGCGCAGATAGCCAATACAACATACACGTATTTACCGAGCGTCAACATACCGAACGGCACCTACAGATACAAAGTAGCGGCATGGAACGCCAACGGAACGTCAGCAAACAGCTCCGAGATAACAGTCACCGTAAGCATTCCAGCAATTGCAATCAACTTACCTTCCACCCCTTCAATCACAACAACAAACTACACGAGCACGGACGGCAACTACACGATCAACTGGACCTCCTCAGCTTATGCTGCCGGTTACATCCTCTACAAGAACGACGTGCAGATAGCCAATACAACATACACGTATTTACCGAGCGTCAACATACCAAACGGCACCTACAGATACAAAGTAGCGGCATGGAACGAGAACGGAACATCAGCCAACAGCTCCGAGATAACAGTCACCGTAAGCATTCCAGCAATTGCAATCAACTTACCTTCCACCCCTTCAATCACAACAACAAACTACACGAGCACGGACGGCAACTACACGATCAACTGGACCTCCTCAGCTTATGCTGCCGGTTACATCCTCTACAAGAACGACGTGCAGATAGCCAATACAACATACACGTATTTACCGAGCGTCAACATACCAAACGGCACCTACAGATACAAAGTAGCGGCATGGAACGAGAACGGAACATCAGCCAACAGCACAGAGATAACAGTCACCGTGAGCATTTTAGCAATTCAACCGAACCTGCCGTCCGCACCATCGATCGCAACAACATCTTATACAGACAGCGATGGCAATTACACAATCAACTGGACAGCGTCTGTTTACGCGGATAAATACATTCTTGAAGAGAATGATATAGAAGTATACAACGGGACAGCGCTTACATATTCATTTACTGGCAAATCAAACGGTACTTACGTTTACCGCGTACGGGCGTGGAACGCGAACGGGGTATCAAGCTGGAGCGCATCGGTCACAATCACTGTGGAGAACAAGCAGGCGGCAAGCGAGCCGAAGAAAGAGGTGCAGAAGAAAGGGTTTACACCTGGATTCGAAGCCGTTTCGATGTTTGCTATGATTGGATTGTACGCGCTGATTGTTAACGGTAACAGAAAAAGAAGGCGATGAAGCGCGAAGCCGCTTGTTTGTAGCCGCAGCGCATCTACTCACGACAAAGTAGGAAAGTTATCACAGAAGATTGAACGGTCACTCAAATCTTCCCCAAATGGCATTTATATACGTGTAGTCATATCATAGCTATCGCAGGTGAATTTCTATGAATAAAACAAGGATTGTTTTATGGGGAATGTTCGTATTTTTGAGCATACTTGTAGCGGCGACTGTGTTTATTTCTACAGGTAAAGTGTGTGGGGCAACGATAACGGTGGACGACTCTGGTGGAAGAGATTATGCGACGATATGGGCGGGGATAAACGCGGCAAGCGCGGGGGACACGGTATATGTTTACAACGGAACGTATAATGAAGCGGTTACAATCTCAAAACGCATCAATTTGGTGGGCGAGAGCAACCAAAGTACGATAATCAAAGGAACTAACGCCTCCGACTCCAGGGGAATCTATCCTACTGCGAATTATGTAAATATAAGCAACTTAAAGATAGATAAGTTCTACTACGGCATCCGTTCCTCCAGCTCAAATAGCAACATCACCGGGAACACTGTCGCGAACTGCAGTTACGGCATCTATCTCTACACCAGCTCAAATAACAACAACATCTCATCCAACACTGTCACGAACAGCAGTTATTACGGCATCAATCTCTATTCCAGTTCAAACAACAACATCACATCCAACACGCTCGCGAACTGTAGTAGAGGCATATATCTCTCTTCCAGCTCAAACAACAATAACATCAGCTCCAACACTGTCACGAACAGCAGTTATTACGGCATCTATCTCGAGTACGGCTCAAAAAACAACATCACGTCCAACACGCTCGCGAACTGCAGTAGCGGCATCTATCTCAGCACCATCTCAAACAACAGCATCAGCTCCAACGCCATCTCAAACTGCGGTGATTACGGCATCTATCTCATGTACGGTACAAACAACAACCTTACGTCCAACACGCTCGCGAACAGCAGTAATTACGGCATCTATATCGGCTCCAACTCAAACTACAACAACATCACCTCCAACACGCTCGCGAACAGCAGTAAGGGCATCTATCTCGGCTACGGCTCAAACAACAACATCACCTCCAACACTGTCTCGAACCACAGTAGTTACGGCATCTATCTCGAATACTGCTCAAACAATAATATCACCTCCAACACTGTCTCGAACTGCAGTAGCGGCATCTATCTCTACTACAGCTCAAACAACAACATAATCACATCTAACAACATATACGGCAACAAGCAATGGGGTTTGTATCGGTATTCGGGCACAGACAACACCGCTCTCAACAACTGGTGGGGCGATGCGAGCGGACCGTATAATGCTGCAAGCAACCCGAGCGGTACAGGCGACAACATCACAGACGGCACCCCATTCACGCCTTGGGCAATCTGGCCATTCCCCGCCAACCTGCCGGAAACGCCAAGCATAACCACTCTGCAATACACAGACACAGACGGTAATTACAACATCAACTGGACTGCCTCAAATTACGTCACAAACTACATCATCTATGAAAACGGCGTCCAAATATTCAACGGAACCAACACAAGCCGAACATACGCGTTCACGAACAAACCCGACGGCAATTACACACACACAGTCAAGGCATGGAATATTAACGGAACATCCGCCAACAGCACACCGGTCGCGATAATCGTGGACATAGCAAAGATTCCGTCCGCACCTTCGATAACAACAACTGCATATACAGATACCGATGGCAATTACACAATCAACTGGACAGCATCGAATTATGCCCCCAGTTATATTTTATATGAAAATAACGTAGAGATTTATAACGGAACGCTGCTCACAAAGGCATTCACAAATAAATCCAACACCAATTATATCTATAAAGTAAATGCATGGAACATTAACGGAAGTTCGTCGTACAGCCTAGAGGTTACCATCATAGTAAGCGTACCGACTGCTCCCAATCTGCCGTACACACAAACGATTACAACAGTTCCTTATACGGACACGGACGGCAACTACACAATCAACTGGACCGCATCAAATTATGTTGAGAGGTACATCCTATACGAGAACGGCACTCAGGTTTACAACGGCACTGAACTCAGCTATTCACTTTCCAACAAATCCAGCGGCACCTATGCCTACAAAGTAAAGGCATGGAACGCAAACGGAACATCAGCAAACAGCACGGAGGTAACAATCACAGTGAGCATTTCCGCAGTCGCGACAAACCTGCCTTCTGTGCCGTCAATCACGACAAATGCGTACACAGACACAGACGGTGCATACTTAATCAACTGGACAGCATCAGATTACGCTACGAATTATATACTCTACGAGAACGGCATAGAAATATACAATGGAACAGCTTTGACGAGAGCGTTCACAAAACCCAACGGCACTTACACCTACAAAATACAGGCGTGGAACACTAACGGAACGTCCACAAACAGCTCCGAGGTAATAATCACAGTGAACATCCCAGTAATTCAATCAAACCCACCATCCATACCAACAATCACAACAACACCCTGCACAGACACCGACGGCAATTATTCCATCAATTGGACATCTTCGGCTTACGCCGCCAGTTATCTGCTTTACGAAAACGATATCGATATTTATAACGGCACGTCTCTTAGCCACGCGTTTAGCAATAAGCCCAACAGCAACTATGTCTATAAAATAAAGGCGTGGAATATCAACGGCACATCGGAATACAGCTCAGCCGTTACAGTGATAGTAAGTGTAGCTGGCGCCCCAAATCTGCCTTATACGCCAGTAACGATAACAACCCCATATACGGATACGGACGGCACTTATGTTGTTAATTGGAGTTCGTCTAACTATGCAGAACGGTATAATCTCTACGAGAACGATATATTGGTATATAATGGAACAAACATTACAATGGCATTTACCGGCAAGGTAAATGGTACCTACACCTACAAGGTGAGGGCATGGAATGCTAATGGTACATCAGCGAATTCGACGCCGATAATAATAACAGTGAATTTCCCAGCCTGGCCTGGCGCACCTTCTATCACAACAATTCCATACACGGACACCGACGGCAACTATGTTATTAACTGGACAACCGCGGACTACGTTGATAAATACGTCATCGAAGAAAATGGAGTCGAAATATACAACGGCACCAACACAACCTACGCTGTCACCAACAAATCCGACGGCAACTATGTCTATAAAGTAAAGGCATGGAATATTAATGGAACGTCCACAGACATTGCACAGATTACAATCAGCGTAAATTTAGCTTATACGCCGCCAATCACAAACAATCCACCAACAGTAGCAATAACATCACGATTTATTGAGAAGGTCAAAGGAACAATAAGTGTTACAGGCACGGCCTCAGACGGCGTTTCTATTGATAAGGTTCAAATAAAGATAGACAATTTTGGCTGGATAGACGCTACGGGCAAAACGTCCTGGAATCACTCGTTAGATACGACAACATTATCGAACGGAAATCACACCATAACCGTCAGGGCATATGACGGCTCCCTATATTCCCAAGAAGAATTCATAACAATAAGCGTGGAGAACAAACCGACGGCAAGCGAGCCGGAGAAAGAAACGTCGAAAGGGTTCCTATCAGGGTTCGAAACCGCTGCGATGTTCGCGGCGCTTGGGGTGTGCGCGCTGATTGTCAATGGTGACAGAAAAAGAAGGCGATGATCGCGCAAGCCGCTTGTTTGTAGCCGCAACGCATCTACTCACGACAAAGTAGGAAAGTTATCACAGAAGATTAAATGGTCACAATTTTTTAAATCGCAAAAACTTTAATTACCTCCCGCTTTATCTGTGAGTCAGAGAAGATGAGCGTTAACATCGACCTTACAAAATTCAAGCATGGAACTGTTCTGCTGAAGCGGGGTTTTGCCAAAATGCAGAAGGGCGGCGTCATTATGGACGTCACCAATGCTGAACAGGCAAGGATAGCTGAAGATGCTGGCGCTGTGGCTGTCATGGCGCTCGAAAGGGTGCCTGCAGATATCAGGGCCCAGGGCGGCGTTGCCAGAATGGCAGACCCGCTTAAAATTAATGAGATTATGGACAACGTGACTATTCCGGTAATGGCTAAAGTCAGGATTGGGCATTTTGTAGAAGCCCAGATACTCGAATCGCTCGGCGTGGATGCGATAGATGAATCCGAGGTGCTTACGCCTGCAGATCCTTTTTACCATGTCGATAAAACCAAGTTTAAGGTGCCGTTTGTATGTGGTGCAAGGAGCCTTGATGAAGCACTGAGAAGAATAGACGAAGGAGCGGCGATGATTAGAACTAAGGGGGAGGCAGGCACTGGTAATATAATTGAGGCGGTCAGGCATCAGAGGTTGATAACGAATTCTATCAAAGAGTTAAAGAATAAAACCAAGGACGAATTAGAAGCCATTGCAAAAGAGATGAGAACATCCGTTGCATTATTAAAAGAGGTCAAGGAATTACAGCGTCTCCCAGTTGTAACGTTTGCGGCAGGCGGAATAGCAACGCCGGCAGATGCCGCCTTAATGATGCAGTTGGGGAGCGACGGCGTGTTTGTCGGGTCTGGCATATTTAAATCTGAAACCCCGAAAAAGATGGCAAAGGCAATTGTAGAAGCCGTTACTTATTTTGATAACCCAGCGACACTTGCAGAAGTATCAAAGGGACTGGGCACTCCTATGAAGGGTATTGAAATCAGCACCATACCCGAAGGAGAAAGATTACAAGAGAGGGGCTGGTAAATTATAGAACGTTGAAACCCGAACGCGCAGCCCACATCCCCCGCAATTTTAACAATCGTCCAGATTCGAGTAAAATATATAAGGGAGAACTACCTTAGTGGGAAACAAAACCATCACTTATCTATGAGTCTGGATGGGAGAATACAAGGAGGAGAAAATATGAGGACGGGATCGATAAATAAGACCCTAGTCGGGGGTTTAGCATTGGTACTGATGTTTTCATCGATTTTTATTTATCAGCCAACATCAGCAAGTAAAACGGAAACAACGATACGTGGAATAGTGCAGGATATGGCAGGCGAACCTGTAGAGAACGCCTCCGTGGTTCTTTATGACCTCCACACAAACCTAAGCACATCTGCTACTACAAACGTTGGAGGTATTTACGAAATAAAATCCGTATCACCTGGGCATTACGGGCTTCTCGCAACAAAAAAAGGTTATCTCGATAACAATACGCATAGTACTATATTTATTACAGAAGGCACTACGCAAAAATTAAACATAAATTTGGGAAAAATCGGAACCTTTTTCACACTCAGCGGAAGTGTTACCAATATTTCAGATGCGCTGCCAGTAGCTAATGCCACAGTTACACTTATCTTAAAAGATAACATATATAAGATATACGGAATAAACGGCAGTGGCTATTTTTCTACAACCACAAACCAGACCGGATATTATGAATTTCCAGATACTTTCGGGGGAACATTTTCCTTCAAAGTAACAGCTCCTGGATTCTTTACAAACTCGTCTATGATAGACATAGCAGCGAATACAAGCTTGAATGTATCGTTGAATAAGACAGTGTCTCAATATGCCGTGCGCGGATACATATACCACGACGAAGAACCCGTGACAAACAATTTCGCATTCTTGTACGACAAGAATAAGGGGCGAATCGTATCTAACAACTCGACTGGATCGAGTTTCTATTTCAGCATTCCGGCATATCCCGGGGAATTTTTATTGATTGTGGAGTCCGGATATAAGCGATTCTTCACGGATGTAAATATAACTACTGCCAGCATAACTTCAAACATAAACGTCGAGACATATGTGTTTGAGGAAAGAACAACAAATATTGATTTTGCAGATTGGCTGAATGTATATGTGAACGAATCCCGAAAATTAACTCCCAATAGCTTAATAGAGAGATTGACGAACATAAATAACCCAAGATTGCAGGTAGACCTCGATTTTGGCGACGGTAACGGTTATCTCAACGATACCGAAGTTAAAAGTTTCACGGATTCGTTAAACGCTACCGGCTCAAAGTACAACGAATCAAAAAGATTGTTTATGGTAAACGGTGTGAGCTACGCGCTGGTAGATTATTTTGTTATTCTGCAAAATGCGGTCGGTCCGGTATCTTCTAACGAATCGATGTACCTGAACACTACAATGAAGTTTAATACATCCGCAATAAATACGTCGCAGAACGAGTATAACTTCACCAAATCTATCATAAGTCAAGTAAGTTTCCCGGAAACATATGAGAGCAGAATATCAAACATCGATACCGTAACTGGCTATAACATATCGATTGGAGTAAATACGCCACCAACTATAGTGAATTTCTCGGTACCCGAGGTAGTTGCGAGTAATGTGAACGTAACCTTTATCGACATGGGCTCCTCTGATGCGGTGACAACTTATTCTACTTTGAATTTTACATGGATTTTCAACGACACATATTCTAATGCTACAAACCAGGATATAGAATACAAATCCACCACCACTCACGTTTTCACTGTACCTGGATATTATAACGTCACCCTAATCGTAAACGATACCGCGGGCGGCACCAATTCAACAATTAAGCAGGTATTGGTTGATGGCACAATACCAACCTCCGCATGCAGCACAACAATCGAGAATCAAACAGTCAGGTTTAATGCTACTGATAGTCAAGACAACGACATGTTCGATGGCGGTATTAAATATTATAACTGGTTCTTTAATGATAACTACAGTGGACAAAATTACTACAATGGCACAGATCTGCTGATGAACCATACATACACATATCCTGGTCTCTATAATGCCACGCTTACGGTTATTGATAAAGCTGGCAATAAGAATACGTCTGTGTTGGCATTAGACGTACCGGATAAAACGCCTCCTGTGGGGAAAATATTGGTAAACAATAAAACCGGCGAGGTAGTAAATATCGCAGAAGGAGAAAACCTTACATTTGCTGCAGAGGCGTTCGATGAATATTATGCGAACGACGTGCTGTCCAACGCGACATCCGACAAAAATGCATCCATCCTGCGCATAGCATACTATAACTGGTCGTTTGGGGACGACAAATATGACAATGGCACGGATAGAACAGTAACACACACGTACGATAAAGGTGCGATAGACGAATACCATCCAACAATTTCCGTGATAGTTACGGATGCGTCTGGCAACAACGCGACCATAAACCTGACGGCACCCCTCGTGGAGATATCTCCAAAGAACATTTCAAAAATCACAGTACTGGATGGAAGCCTTAAGCTATCCGACGATGCCCCGACGGAGAGCCAGCTTATTACAATCAACGCCACTGTTTCTAATGTGGGCAGGGTGTATGCCGAAAATATAGTGGTAGATTTCTATGTCGACACCACGAAAATAGGCACCCAAACAATTTCAAACCTGTCAGCAAAGGACACGGCAAATAACACATTGGTCGCCACAATCGATTGGGTAGTCAACGTAAAACCGGGAAAGCATATTATTAAGGCCGTCGTAATAGATCCCAATAATGCCTCCAAATATACTGTTTACAGCGGAGAACAAAACAGGACACTGAACGTAATGCAACAAGAGATTCCAAGAGATTTCTACATCTATTCCGGAATCATCATATTCCTGGTGATTATAATCGGTGTCTATGTCCTGAATAAGAAAAAGAGGGATAAGTTAACCATTGAAGATGATGATAGGGACAAAAAGAGGATAGACTCGAGAAAGAAGCAGATGCAACCAATAAAAAAGAAATAAGCACTTGTTCAAATACTCAATACTTGCCCCCAACCTCAACTCAATTCAGGCACTACGTGATCTCAAGTACGGTAACATCGAAAATTAATGTTTTGCCTGTTACTTCCATATTAAAATCTATCTGGATGCTGTTGTCGGTATATGCAATTGTACCTGGGTTGGGGTTACTCTGCTGGGCTTGTCCATATTTTTCTTGAAGTGCCGGAATGTCGCTAAACGACGGATGATACTGCAAAAATGTAGTATACGGGATGGTTTTTGAGATCGTGTTGGCATCCGGTTGATGTCTGACTTGTATCTGACCAGTGGTGTCGGAAACGCTTGTTACTATAGTTTTCCAAGGATAAACAAAAAGGTCTTCATTATTGTCTGGAACATTTCTTACAACGACAATATTCTTATTCTCATCAACATTGTATATGGTTGCATTCCAACCCCAGAAATAATGCTTTATCGATTTGTACACTACAGGTGCCGTTTGGTAATTATCTACAAATGTCTGAATCGTCATATTCTCGAACACAGGAACGGTTTCCGTTCTATTTATCGCTCTTATCAATTCCGATTGCGATAACCCATATCCGTCCTTCGGTTCGATTATGATAACTTTGGCTTCTCCAACTTTCATGCCAAGCAATCCCTTTTCCATTCCTTTAATGACTGTGATGTAATCGGATTTTTCCTGCGGAACCGGCGGGTTGCCCATGTAGACATTCAAAGGTTCGTAAGCGTCCCGAAGCGTAAATGTTGCTGATTTGTTTATGGATGTATCCTTTGCAATACCCTCTCTAGAGGTATCAAAAACTCTTCCATCCGTAAATTTTCCAGTATAGTCTATTTTAACGAAACTCCCTTGTTTAATCAAAATTTCTGTCGGTTTGACTTCGCCGCTTTGAATGCACCCGCTGACTGCAAGCACGAGAAGCGGTATAGCGATGATTATTGTCAGCGGTAATTTATTCATGTTCGTCGTTCTCCCTCAATATTGTAATGCCGATTGATAGATATAATTTTCTATTGCACCGTTTATTCAATGTTGGTAGGGGTAATTATATATAGGGGGTATAAATTATTTCAACGGGAGGCAGAGGTCGATTTATGAATTTTAAACCATCGGTTAGAATACTCAAGAACAGGAAACTGTTATGTGCACTTGTCATGTGCCTCTTTTTTTCTGTAGTCGTTCTAATAATAACACACACTACAAATGCAACAGAACAAAGAATCACGGAGAATGATTACACACCCGAGTCAATGTTCAGTAAGCACATAGAAGAACAAACATCTACTACGAAAAGTCGGGAAAACAGCATCATTTACCGCTCTATCATAGCCAAATATGATTTTTATATGGGGTATGTTCATGTTAACACCACGGTTACAGAAACTTACAATTATGCCGGGCATTACCTTGTCTCGCAATCCGTATATCCACTGGAGAATGCTAGAAATATAACAATTTACGACGATGTAGGCTCGTTGAATTTCACATATCAAAACAACTTGCTTACCTGGTATTTGAGAAGCCAACTAAACGACGGCGAAACCACTACTGTCACTCGCGAATACAACATTCCGGCAACTCTCACTAATGGGATATACAGTTTTAGCGACAGCATATCCGCAACGGAGAATCTTACTATTCGTGCCACGAAACACGATATCGACATAATAAAGATGGCGCCATCCTTCAACGAATATTATAACAGAACAAACACTTCCGACCTTCAACTCTCTGTCCAATACACACCAAAAGTGACACTTCACAAGTTGGAATACAATTACACGATAACAAATGCCGGTTCCAGTACGGCATTTGTAAACGCTACCATTATTTCGCCCGTAGACGTAGCATCTCAAACGATTATCAGTTATACGATTACGCCAACACCGAATGCAACACTCTGTTCTACACTTGGCAATACTCCGTTTCAGAATAAATTCCTTCTCTATAATTTCAGTTTAGCTCCCGGCGCTCAGAGGAAAATAAGCATAGCATCTGTAATGAGAGTCGAGAACATTATACAAGAAGGAATTAACGGGAGCGGAAGCGTGCCTTCACAATTACTGGAATATACCTCTTCGAACAGCACATACTGGCAAAATATCTCCGCGATCAGGAACAAAGCGATCGAGATAAGTCAAAATTCTACGACGGCATTGGAAAAGATAACGAACATCTCTAAATTTGTTTACACTTATCTGACATACCACGTATACGCCGATAGGCACGGTGCGGAATGGGCGTACAGCAGCAGAATCGGGGATTGTGAAGAATACAGCGATTTAACCATTGATATGCTCAGAATAGCTGGCATACCTGCGTTCAGGGTCGGCGGTTATGTTAACATCGGGCATGCATGGGTCACTGCATACGTTCCCGGATACGGATGGTACTTCTTCGATCCAACATGGAACTTTACCACAAATCTTGACAATACAAGAGTAGTAATTTCGATAGATAACCCGGCAAACTCTCCGATAGAGGCGTCATATTATGCTATCGGTGCTACGCCAAATGTAGAGCTGTCATTTACGGACTGGCACGCAATAATATCCGATATTGATGCACCAGATATGGACACAATATATGCTGTGCCAAACGCACCAACTGATATGGACAATTTAACGATGTGCAGCAATATAAGCGACGAGACTGCAATTTCTTCTGTGACTCTGTGGTATAATGTGAATAACGGCAGCGAAAAACCAGTGGATATGACTGTAAGAAACAACACCTACACTGCAGATCTTGGGCAGTTCCGTGGAAGCGACACAATATACTATAGAATTGTCGCTACGGATATTTTTGGTAATGTAAATACATCCGAAACCAAAGAGCTCAAGATAAGTTCAAAACGTCCAGATTTGGCGGTTACATCAATAAATGCAAAATACCCATCATCTGTAGCCGTGGAGGGAGACAATATTACTATCACTGCTACGATAGTAAACAACGGATGGGTAAACGCCACATCCGTGTTAATCCGTCTTTTCGACGGAAGCCCGTCTAATAGTACCCAAGTTATTAACAAGTCGGTCTCTCAGATTAATGGCAAAGAAACAATCAACATAAGTGTAAATTGGACGGGGGCTACTGGAAGGCACGATCTTTTTGTCAGGGCCGAATGTGCTGAGAACGAGAGCAATTATGAAAACAACTTAGCGAGCATATCGATAGTGGTTTACAAGGCGTTCAAAAACTTAACGAACCTGTCGGTACAAAAGAATTCCACATCCGTGTTTGCCAATGAAACGATAATACTGAATGGGAGCATCACCGCGGGGGGGACGATTGTTATAAGCAACTCTACCGTCGTCTTAAATTCAACCGGCAACAAGACTATCGGCATTGATGTGAAACAGGGAGGAACATTGGAGATCCGATCGAGCAGGATTACAAATGCAGGCAACAGTTGCTACTATTTTGACATTTATGGCAACTCGGTCATAGATTCTTGCGAAATTGATGGTTTTAGCGAAATACGAATTTTCTCGAACAACGTTACCATCTCCAACAATACAATTTATAACTGCAGCGGAATCGCTATTTATTCCGAATCCTCTTCTCCCGCAATCACAAACAATTACATTTTTAACAACACTATCGGGATAAAACTCCTGAATTCGTCATCTGTTATTTTTGGAAATACGATCGGAAACAACGACTATGGAATAATCCTGAAAAATTCATCCGTAAACATCACCGAGAATGCATTTTTGAATAATGCAGTCTGGGATATATACGCCGTAAGCAGCATTGTCGACTTTGGTTATAACAATTTCACAGGAAATCTCAGTACGCAACACGGTTTGTTTTCCGAAAATTGGGTTATTATGGGAAAGGTAGTAGATTATAACAATAACAGTGTTGCCGATGCGATTGTAGAAATCAAAGATGTTTTTGGAAACATAGTATGGTCCGGGACCACAAACACCGATGGAAGATTCGCAGGAACTGACAAAAAGGATGCTAACATAACCTTAACACAGTTAGAGTATCTGAATAACAACACGACCAAAGTCTACACTCCGTATATTGTTAAGGTTTCAAAGAACGATACAACAAGTTCTTCGAGCGTAGCAGTCGATAGGAACAGGGACATAACAATAACTATCGACGAAAGGGTAGACATTATGATTTCTAACTTTACGATACCCGCAGGTTATTTGAAAGAGAGCGAGAGCTTCAATGTAACTATAATCGTTTCTCTCAACGGAAGTCGAACTGTATCTAGCGTGCCAATAATGATGAGTCTAAATAACGAGTCAAACTGCAACTTCACTCTATATAATCTATCCCAGCAAAACTCCGTAGAAATTCCTATAAAACTAACACTAGCGACTGGCAGATATTACATAAAATTAATTATTGACCCAACCAAAACAATAAATGACAGAGATGAAAATAACAATGAAGTGGACGGCGTAATATATGTTCATGGAATACCGTGCGCCGTTATTAAAATCCCATCTACTGCCCACGTAAACGAGGATGCGGCTATCGACGGCACATTGTCTACAGGGGCGGATTCATTATCATACTATTACGACTTTGGGGACAGCCTCACTTCGGATTGGACAAACGAATCAAAGGTAAACCACAGGTATTACTGGCCGGGAAGCTATCCTATATCTCTTAAAGTAAAAGATTCCACTGGAATAGAAAGCAACCAATCTTCCGCTACAATATTGATAGTGAACGACAACCCAATCGCAAAAATCGAAAACAAATACACAACCGCAAATACCGGCGAGTTAGTATATTTCGATGGAAGCAATTCTACGGATGCGGATTCGGACAAAAGCACGTTAATTTACACATGGGATTTCGGCGATGGGGCCACTAGTCACGGCGTTCAAGCAACACACGCATACAACAAAAGCGGAAGTTATAACGTTACGTTGAAGGTAAACGATATGAATGGTGGAGCCAGTACAGACACGCTCAAAATTACTATAAACGAGACAACGAAAGAGAAAAAAGACGTAACCAGAGAAAAAAGTTTCGTGCCATTTGTTTCCTGGTATTGCGTCGTCGGTGTCCTGGTTGTTGTTGGCGTATTTGCCAGGTCATATTCGAAAAAACGGCGATAGCATGAGGATCATGTCTTGTTTCATTTTTGTTGTCAAATAATAAACTCGACACCTGGAACAGCTTATATACTGGGTTAGTCCAGATGAAAATAGTGCTAATTACTAATGAAAACATTTATATGTTTATACTAATTACTGATTAGCATGTCTGATAAAGAAATTTTAAGGCAGATAGTTTTTCAGCAGAAGAACGCAAGTTTTCCGATGGAAGAAACCGTAAAAAGAGAGATACTAGACGAAATATTAAATTGGTTTAAAGATAACAGGATAATAATACTTACTGGAATAAGGCGGAGCGGCAAATCGACATTATTAAGACAAATAATGCAAAATAAAACCGATTGCTGTTATGTAAATTTTGAAGATGAGCGATTTATAGGTTTTAACGCACAGAACTTCGAACAATTAAACGAGGTTCTTATAGAAATCTATGGCAATCCAAAAATATATTTTTTTGACGAAATACAGAACGTAGAGAAGTTCGAGACTTTCGTAAGAAGACTGCAGGATCAGGGCAAGAAAATAATAATCACAGGTTCAAACGCATCTCTTCTCAGCAAGGAACTCGGCACAAGATTAACCGGGCGATACAAATCTTTCGAGGTGTATCCTTTTTCTTTTGTCGAGTATCTCAATTTTAAGAAAATTAAACCCGAAAAAGAATGGTTTTATGTTGCAGAAAAAAAGGTAAAATTGATAAAATTGTTCGAAGAATATCTCTCTGACGGCGGTTTGCCAGAGTATTTAAAAAATAAAGACAATGATTATGTAAAAACAATCTACGAAAATATCCTTTACAGGGATATCATCGCTAGGTACTCGATTAGGAGGCAGAAATTAATCAAAGAGCTGGTAAACATACTTACCACAAATGTTTCCTCGCTGTTCACTTATAATTCGCTCAAAAAACATCTTGGACTGGCCAACTCCATAACTGTGAAAGAGTATATCTCCTATTTGAGCAATTCTTATCTGTTTTTTGAATTGCAAAAATTCGATTTTTCAGTAAGAAGACAGCTGAATTCACCAAAAAAGATATATCTCATCGACACTGTCTTCAATAGGATTATAGGTTTGAATTTCTCGGCAGACAGGGGGAGAATTTTGGAAAATGTTGTCTTCATAGAATTAAAAAGAAGAAACAAGGAAGTGTACTATTACTCAGATAAGAACGAGTGCGACTTCTTGGTTAAAGACGGGGCAAAGATCAGCGGGGCAGTGCAGGTCTGCTGCACCTTAAACGAAACCAATAGGGAAAGAGAGGTCGACGGCCTGCTGGACGCCATGGATAAGTTTAAGTTAAAGGAGGGCTTGATCTTAACATTGGAGCAGGAGGAGAATATAAAGCTCAAAGGCAAAAAAATAAAGGCTCTTCCTGTTTGGAAATGGATGCTTGGCGGCGGTTAGAAAAAATCGCTATGGGTGATGTTTTGATGATAGAAAAACAAGAACCTTCAATTAAAACCAAATTTATTTATGAATCTGCAACACAACCAGAAATGGAAAAAAAACGCATAGAATCTATAAAGAATGCGAAAAAAGAGAAGATTAAAATCACGATAATACTGGTTGGACTAATCTTCTTCGTGATAGTCTTTTTCGTTCTCTCAATTTTACAGTTTCATTATTCGGGTTTGGGGATTTTTATCGTTTGTATAACTGCCCTGACAATCCCATCTGTATCGCTGATTTTACTACTGATTCTCAACGAAAAGGAAATTAGTGAACTACAAACAACAAACGTTAGAATTACAGAAGACGGGGTTCAAATTATTTCATATTGGAAGCGTCCGAGGCAGACACATCTTCCTTTTGAAGAAATATTGTCGATTGAAAGAGTTACTATTCAACCAGGAAAAGAATGCTTGATACTGAAACACACTAACGAGAATCGACATAATCCCCCGATATGTATTCTAGAAGAATGGGTACCGGATATAGTTGAGTTCGAAAACATCGTGCGAAGAGAACTATCTAACTGGTCGAAGTCCCTCTCTTCAAAAGATAAATGACGCGTACGATAGCAACACATCTGCCCCATCATATTACCACCTTCGACAATCAACATGGTGAAATATGCCCCAAATCTCCATCCGCAAACCCAAAACTTGTCGCCGTAACAAACAAAACGCTCCCAATCGATTCGAACGTTTTACCACCATCAAAAGTTAGCAATACTCCTGCCCATTGTATGCAGGTTTATTATCGGCACCTTTGCGGGATCAGGGTTAAAACTGAGCATCTTCTGGTATGCTGTCTGGGATTGCCATGCTGAGGCGTTTATCAATGTTACTCCCCTGTGAACGTCTATGCCTGTAGCGTGGACGTGCCCTGTGACGAATATATCCGGAACTCTTTCGATAACTAGGTGATCTACGTGCTCGGGAGCGATTGATGTTTTCCCGCCGTATATCGGTGCCAGGTGGCGGCGTTTCAGCATTTCCTTCATGGCATCTATGGGTTTGCTGTAGGTGAGTTTCGGAGACATAGTTGTTATAAAGTCGTCCATGCTTCGGCCGTGATATGCAAGCACCTCTACGTTATGGAGTGTGAAGTACGACGGGTTGCCGACAAACATGATACTCGAGTCGAACAATTTTGTAATTTCGGACGGAAATGCAGGTTGTGGCTCCGCCAATCTCACGGCATCATGGTTGCCTGGCAGTATTACCATCTTTATGTAATCCGGTATCTCTGCAAGATATTTTGCGAGTTCTTCGTACTGGGCATAAATGTCCTTTATCTTCAGCTCATCCTCTTGATTTGGATACACTCCTATACCATCGACAACATCGCCGGGAATAACTATATACTTGATTTTTCCGACAAATTCCTTATCCTTGTCGGTTGTGACCTGGCCGTTAATCCATTTTATAAATTTGCCCCACTGTTTTGTCAAAAATGTGTTGCTGCCTATATGGATATCCGAAACGAAGGCCGCTGATATGTCCACCTCTGCCCGGTTGGCGTTCTCTTTTGAAATCGGAATATCCGGCCGTATTATTTCTGTCCCTATGACCAACGAGTCTGCAGTATGCTCTTTATTCACTTTCCCTATGACGCCGATAATTTCATCCTTCAATACGCAGTCGGTTACAAGCGGCGAGTTTTTAGGAATCAGGATTTTCAACACATCAGTTTCATCCTCTAACTCTATGATTTTGTGTCCGTTCTTTGTTTTGTTAACGTCAACCACGATGCCTATGACTTTTATTTCGCCAGCACTCTTGGAATTTTTCGCGTCCTTGATCGGTATCGTGCCGCTTAGCTCCACCCTGCGTCTGAGCATCTTTTTGATTGTTGTAAATCTGGAACTAAAACAATGAACGAAATCTTTCAGCTCGCCTTCTGTTGTTGAGATGTTAGTAACATCCTTTATAATCTCAATTTCATCATCATATTCTCTCGCTATTGGTTTAAATGCGCCAAAACCCCCGTGAATCTTTACCTGGGGGGTGGGGTTTTCTATTGCGGTCTCGACGGTCGGTTTAATCTCGCTTTTCTCTGGAATTGTTTTTTTTCCCGCGATCTCTTTCTCCAACTCCTTCAGGTAATTGATTGTCAGGAAGAGGGGGTACTCGCGCCCTTTTTGAAATATGGAACTTACGTATGACGTGGCATCACTCATGGCCATGATGTATTCTATAACATCTGGCTGTGGAAGAATTCCGTGTTCTGTGAATGTGTTGAGTATATGCTTTTTCATAGCCTACCGCAATGCTATACACACTCTAAATAATTTCTGTTAGATAATTTTAGTTTTATATGTGCCTCTAAAACATCATTTGTTGCAGTCGGCATATTCTTTCTAACTTATCTTCCTATTTTTATGCGATTTTGTGTATCTAAAACAGGAGAGTCGTGGCAAACGTGTAAATGCATTTGCGCCCTATCTGGACACGGTATCTTTGTAATTTTAAATATGCAGCCACCTAAAAACTTAACGAAATATTTATATATTACATCGTATATTCTTTTATCTCCTTAATAATCATTTCGCCACAGAGCAAAGAATTATGAAATCCATTGGCAAGATAGAAAACATCCCAAGCAACAGTGTTGCAATTGTGAAAACAAACGTTGCATTGGGTATCGGCTCAAAGGTATTTGATAAGAAGAACAATTTAATCGGTGTTGTCAGAGAAACCATTGGGCCTGTAAAAGAACCATATTTAATAATCAGGATTACTGGTTGTAAAGGATCGCAAATCGATTTGATTGAAAAAGAAGTATATGTGCGGTGAGAAAATGGTAGATAGAAGCGAAAAGGTGGAAGAAACAACGAAATGTCCCGAGTGCAAAAAGGGGCACCTGATCAGGGATTATGACCGGGGGGAACTTGTATGCGGGGAGTGCGGCTTAGTGATTGATAGCAACTTTATAGATCAAGGTCCCGAATGGAGGGCATTTGATTTGGAACAGGGTGAGAAAAGAGCAAGAACCGGTGCACCAATGACATACACACTGCACGACAAGGGCTTGTCTACGGAGATAGGGTGGAAGAACAAGGACTCTTACGGAAAGAGCATCCCGACAAGGAACCGAGCCCAATTATACCGTTTGAGGAAATGGCAGAGAAGGATTCGTGTATCTAATGCAACCGAGAGGAACCTGGCCTTCGCCCTCAGCGAATTGGACAGGATGGCATCCGGAATGGGTTTGCCGAGAAACGTGAGGGAAACCGCGGCAATGATTTATAGAAAGGCAGTTACGAAAAACCTTATTCGCGGGAGGAGCATCGAAGGCGTAGTAGCCGCATCACTCTACGGAGCATGCCGCCAATGCGATGTGCCAAGAACTCTGGATGAAGTAGCAGGTACTTCTAGGGTCGGGAGAAAGGAAATCGGCCGCACATACAGATTTATGACAAGGGAATTAAAATTGAAACTAATGCCTACAACACCACAAGACTATATATCGAGATTTTGTAGCGAACTCAAACTAAGCGGAGACGTTCAATCAAAGACTATGGACATCCTGAAGCAGGCCGCAGAAAAGGAACTGACCTCTGGCAGAGGTCCTACTGGAGTAGCGGCGGCGGCGATATACATCGCGTCGATTCAGGCCAACGAACGGAAAACACAGAGGGAAGTTGCTGAGGTTGCGGGCGTTACTGAGGTAACAATACGAAACAGGTACAAAGAGCTTACAGACAAATTAGGGATAGAGATCTCACTATAAAACGGTCTCTTTCCAATATATTTTTTTAGGAATTCTTATTTTAGATTACAATTGTAGTTTTAGATTACAATTGTAGTTTAAAATAGTTTATATATCACATTTGTTTTCTCTATCTCAAGTGTCGATAGTTATGAGGAAAATCAGGGTAGGCGTGCTTGTATCTGGAAGCGGCACGGACTTACAATCCATAATAGACGCTTCTAAATCTAAAAAAATATCTGCTAGTGTAGTGGTTGTCATAAGCGACAGGGCCGATGCCTATGCGCTCGAGCGTGCGAGGAGAAACAACATCCCGACAATATACCTGGAACCTAAAGGGAAGAAGAAGGAAGAGTACGATAAGAAAATCACAGACATCGTAATGAAGTACAAAGTGGATCTGATCGTATTGGCTGGATACATGAGGATACTCACCCCGCCTTTTGTGAGAAAATTTTATGGGCGGATAATCAACATCCACCCTGCACTCTTACCATCGTTTCCAGGAATCAACGCACAAAAACAGGCGTTCGAGCACGGCGTAAAGGTATCTGGGTGCACTGTGCACTTTGTGAATAACGGTGTGGACACTGGCCCCATAATCATTCAGAAGGCAGTGTCTGTTATAGAATGCGATACCATCGAAACACTTAGAAAAAGGATACTAAAGGAAGAGCATAAAATACTGCCAAAGGCAATCCAGTTGTTTGCGGAAGGGCGCCTAAAAATTGAGGGGAGGAAAGTAAAAGTTCTTCCAGAATTGCAGAAAAGAAGGCGCTAACCACTTAGTATGGATGTTAGCTTCATTTCCACTACAAACAACATTATTCAATTTTCAATCATTGTTTCAAAATTGTTATATATGTGAGTTTAAATAGGTATGAATTAGTACCTTCCTAGATTTTCACAAACTGATGCGAGGCATATCAAACAATACTGGGGTAGCAAATTGAAATCAAACATCATATTGGTTTGTATTATAGTAGCTGTTCTTTTCATACCGATTATACCAATGGTCGATGCCAACCCCGCAGATGCAAACATAGAACAATCTATAGTCAACGAATCTTCTACCAAGTCTAAGGCAAAATTTACTGTGATGTGGGACGATGCCCATATCCCTTTGTACACTATGAGTCCGAGTAATCAGGTAGCTACTCTTGCCCAGCAGGAGGCGTTTGAGGAGAAATCTCCGAGGCAGGGCGGATACTCGCGGTTTGGAAACGCCATGGTTGGCGCGGGATTCAATATGGTTACGTTAAATACCGGACAAACAGTAACAACACAAATCCTTGAGAACAACAAGGTGGATGTCCTGGTCATAGCACGGGCAGACGAGGGGCAGTACACAGTCAGTGAGATTAACGCAATTTACAACTTTGTGAACAGCGGCGGTTCAGTACTCATAATCGGAGAGTTCGGGGTATATGGGGGGGCTGTGAATCAAATCGCTATGAAATTTGGCGCGAGTCTGGGAAGCGTTTATATGAAGGATAAATACCATTGCACTAAAGAATTCATACCTCCGACAATCACTACGGACGACTCGTTTATAGTCTTTACTGGTGATGCCATAAAAAAGACAGACAGCATAAATCAGGTCATAAATGCCGGTGTGACTAGAACGGAATTCTACTCCACAAACATCATCCAAAACTATCCCACATGGGCTTCAAAATTGCTTGTAGGCTACGCCACGTCATCGCCACCAAACTGCCCGTCGGCCGTCGCATTCAAGCATAAGAAAGGCGTGGATGCAAACGGGAATCCGAGATACGGAGGCGGAGTTGTAATGGTAGGCGACTCTAACTTTTTGGATAACTGTTACGATTCAGATTTCGACGGAACTTTAGATTTGGAAGACAGCAACAACAAACTCTTCGGGCTAAACATAGTCAAGTGGTTGGCCTCAGCAGTAAATCGGACAGTAGACGTAGTAATAACATACGGCGTCTCTCTCACCGCAAACCCAACCGCAAGCACGATCGCCCAGGGAGCAACAACCAACTACATAATTTACGTGACAAACACAGGAAACGACAAGGAGAACAAGGACACAATAACGTTGGAAATACTTCAGTCCAACATCCCGTCATCCTGGAGCGTTTCCCTGAGCACTACAAAATTGCAGCTCACAGCCGGGCAGACGGCCACCGTAGTTCTGACCATTAAAACAACAAAGGACTCCGAAGGAACCTTCAACATAGCGGTAAGAGGCACCTCGGGCAAGGACCACACCAAATCATCCACAATAACCACGGTCACCACAGTAAAGAAGGCCAAGGTATACGACATGACAGTCACTGCAAGCCCGCTGGAGCTGATCGTAAAACCAGGCGAAAGCGCGGATTTCGTAATAAACATAACGAACATAGGAAATGTCCAGGACCAGTACGAACTGTTTGCGCAGATGAGCGCCCCGCCGGGCTGGTCTGTTGCATTGAGCACAAACCTAACCGGCATTGTATACGAGAGGGAAACCGCAAAAGTCACTCTTACAGTATACACGCCTATCAGTGCAATCGCGGACGAGTTCGCGAGGGTCAAAGTAACCGCAAAGTCGAAGGACGATCCCAACAAAAAAATAAACTGGACAGCAGATCAGCCGACCGTTACCATCGTGGGAGTGCACAAGATAACGCTCTCATGCACTGACAGCGAGCACCTGATAAAGAGAGGCGGCACTACAAGCTACACGATCACGATAAAGAACGACGGGAACGTTGACGAAACGATCAACCTGGACACGCTCGGCGCATTCGAGGGCTGGACAGCGAAAATATTTGACGGAAGCATCGAACTAAAGAGCTATGACAGCATACCGATAAGCGCAAAGGGAACCAAGCAGATCAAGCTGGAGGTTACCGCACCGCTTAGTGCGACAGCCGGCAACAAGATGGGAGTAATAGTGAAAAACGCAGATACCAGCCCAACTCCGAAACTTAAATTCGATCCCGTCTACACAAACACCACAATTCTTGTCGATAACCTCCTCACGCTGTCCCGCGGCGGAAGCCCCGAGGTATTGTCTGTGGATCCAGGCGGTACGGCGGACTACGTCTTTTACATAGAGAACACGGGCAACGTCAATGAAACCCCGACCATAGACGTTTCCAACATTGCGGGCTGGTCGCGCACAATAAACGTCACCAATAATACGGTTCCATCAGGCGGCAGCGTATCAGTGCCGCTCTCAATAACAGCGCCTCAAGACGCACTGACCAGCGACTATGAATTCAGGATCGTAGTCTCCTATAGGGACATGAACACCAATGTCCCAAAGGAAACCTCGATGATCGTAACCGTGCACGTGAATCAGATATACGACATTAACATCACAAGCAAACAAACCTATTTCATCACTCTTCCGAATCCAGATAAGCCACTAACCGGAAAAATCAACCTCACCAACAACGGAAACGGCCCGGATTACATAAGCATATCCGCACCGGAATATTCCGACTGGATAACCAGCACCGAGTACAGGCTGGAATCAGGAGAAAAAAAGAGCGTCGAATATTCCATCAAGGTACCGCAAAACCCTCCGCTCAACAACACCATAACCATTAACGGCACATCCGTCGGAGACAAGTCGGTCACATCCAGTATAGTTATCGTGGTGGAGGTTAAACTTTCGGAGCTGTCCGTTGGCAAACCGGTAACTACTGGTAGGTTGGAGGAGGGGAAGTTCGCCCCGTTCACGGCAACAGTCTACAACAACGGTTCGATAGTCGCACCGAACGTAGTGGTAGCCTTATACGTTGACAACAAGAGGGTGGATACATACATGGTGGAAAACCTGCTCGTGAACCACTCCGCCAATGCCACATTGTTCTGGCAGGTAACGAAAGGGGATCATAAGGTGAAGATAGCTGTGGACCCTGACAATACAATAAAAGAATTGGACGAACTTGGAAAGAGCACGGGAGAGATTGACAGCATGTTGAAAAGCGAGACCGACATGAGCAAAATATACAATAACGTCAAATACATGACCGTGCATGGATACGAGACATCCATGTTCGCAACCACACTCAACGCCTATTGGCTGGTGATCAACGTGATTGCCATTGTATTATTGTCAGTCCTTACGATGACTATCGCGCGTGGGAGCAAGCAATCAGTGGAATAAGAGTCGAAAGCAAGAGCGTGCGGGAGCATAAACCATTACAAAACATAAGCCAGTTGTTTGTTGAAGTTCTTCTAAACTCTGGTGAGCAGTTGTAATAAGTCTCCAAAATCACAAAAAGACGGTGTTTAACCACTCAGCACGATCGACAACCCCATTATGTTGTTATATTACGTTATTACCCAATTTTCAATCATTGTTTCAAAACCGTTATATATGGGAGCTAGAATAGATATTGGACTAGTACCTTAAAATCTTCGCGAATTGGAGCTAGGTCTATAATTTAGGGTCAGGGGGAAGGACATTGAAATCAATTGTCATTTTGGCGTATATGCTAGTATTAGTTCTTTTCATATCAGTCATACCTGTAGCAAATGCTACGCGAACTGATACAGACACGATAAATTCTTCAGCCAGTGAATCTTCTACTAAATCTAAAGCAAGAATGACTATAATGTGGGATGATGCGCATATCCCCTTGTATACTATGAACCAGAACAACCAGATAGGCACTATACCAATAGGGCAGTCGCCAGAGATACATCCAAGACAGGGCGCATACGCACGGTTCGGACAGGCAATTACCTCCAACGGTTTCAATCTGATTACGCTAAATACCGGACAAACAGTAACAACACAAATCCTCGACAGTAACAAGGTGGATATTCTAATCATAGCACGGGCGCACGAGGGGCAGTACACAGTCAGTGAGATTAACGCAATTTACAACTTTGTGAACAGCGGCGGCGCATTGTGGATAATTGGGGAGTTTGGATCAGATGGCGCTTTCATCGTAAATCAAATTGCCATGAAGTTCGGCGTAAGTTTTGGGGCTGTTTATGCAAAGGATAAATACCATTGCACCAAAGAATTCGTACCTCCAACAGTAACTACGGACGACTCTTTTATGGTATTTACTGGTGATGCCATAAAAAAGACAGACAGCATAAATCAGGTCATAAATGCCGGTGTGACTCGGGTGGAGTTCTATTCATCAAACATTATTCAAAACTATCCCACATGGTCTTCAAAGTTGCTTACAACTTACAGCACTTCATCGCCGCCAAATTCACCGGTAGCTATCGCATTCAAACATAAGAAGGGCACAGACGCAAGCGGGAACCCAAGATACGGCGGCGGAGTCGTGGTGGTCGGGGACTCTAACTTTTTGGATGCCTGTTATGATGCTGATTACGACGGAACCCTGGACATAGAGGACAGCAACAACAAATTGTTTGCCCTAAATATAGTCAAGTGGCTGGCCTCGACGGTAGATAAGACTGTGGACGTAGTAATAATCTCTGGCGTCTCTCTCACCGCAAACCCAACCGCAAGCACGATCGCCCAGGGAGCAACAACCAACTACATAATTTACGTGACAAACACAGGAAACGACAAGGAGAACAAGGACACAATAACGTTGGAAATACTTCAGTCCAACATCCCGTCATCCTGGAGCGTTTCCCTGAGCACTACAAAATTGCAGCTCACAGCCGGGCAGACGGCCACCGTAGTTCTGACCATTAAAACAACAAAGGACTCCGAAGGAACCTTCAACATAGCGGTAAGAGGCACCTCGGGCAAGGACCACACCAAATCATCCACAATAACCACGGTCACCACAGTAAAGAAGGCCAAGGTATACGACATGACAGTCACTGCAAGCCCGCTGGAGCTGATCGTAAAACCAGGCGAAAGCGCGGATTTCGTAATAAACATAACGAACATAGGAAATGTCCAGGACCAGTACGAACTGTTTGCGCAGATGAGCGCCCCGCCGGGCTGGTCTGTTGCATTGAGCACAAACCTAACCGGCATTGTATACGAGAGGGAAACCGCAAAAGTCACTCTTACAGTATACACGCCTATCAGTGCAATCGCGGACGAGTTCGCGAGGGTCAAAGTAACCGCAAAGTCGAAGGACGATCCCAACAAAAAAATAAACTGGACAGCAGATCAGCCGACCGTTACCATCGTGGGAGTGCACAAGATAACGCTCTCATGCACTGACAGCGAGCACCTGATAAAGAGAGGCGGCACTACAAGCTACACGATCACGATAAAGAACGACGGGAACGTTGACGAAACGATCAACCTGGACACGCTCGGCGCATTCGAGGGCTGGACAGCGAAAATATTTGACGGAAGCATCGAACTAAAGAGCTATGACAGCATACCGATAAGCGCAAAGGGAACCAAGCAGATCAAGCTGGAGGTTACCGCACCGCTTAGTGCGACAGCCGGCAACAAGATGGGAGTAATAGTGAAAAACGCAGATACCAGCCCAACTCCGAAACTTAAATTCGATCCCGTCTACACAAACACCACAATTCTTGTCGATAACCTCCTCACGCTGTCCCGCGGCGGAAGCCCCGAGGTATTGTCTGTGGATCCAGGCGGTACGGCGGACTACGTCTTTTACATAGAGAACACGGGCAACGTCAATGAAACCCCGACCATAGACGTTTCCAACATTGCGGGCTGGTCGCGCACAATAAACGTCACCAATAATACGGTTCCATCAGGCGGCAGCGTATCAGTGCCGCTCTCAATAACAGCGCCTCAAGACGCACTGACCAGCGACTATGAATTCAGGATCGTAGTCTCCTATAGGGACATGAACACCAATGTCCCAAAGGAAACCTCGATGATCGTAACCGTGCACGTGAATCAGATATACGACATTAACATCACAAGCAAACAAACCTATTTCATCACTCTTCCGAATCCAGATAAGCCACTAACCGGAAAAATCAACCTCACCAACAACGGAAACGGCCCGGATTACATAAGCATATCCGCACCGGAATATTCCGACTGGATAACCAGCACCGAGTACAGGCTGGAATCAGGAGAAAAAAAGAGCGTCGAATATTCCATCAAGGTACCGCAAAACCCTCCGCTCAACAACACCATAACCATTAACGGCACATCCGTCGGAGACAAGTCGGTCACATCCAGTATAGTTATCGTGGTGGAGGTTAAACTTTCGGAGCTGTCCGTTGGCAAACCGGTAACTACTGGTAGGTTGGAGGAGGGGAAGTTCGCCCCGTTCACGGCAACAGTCTACAACAACGGTTCGATAGTCGCACCGAACGTAGTGGTAGCCTTATACGTTGACAACAAGAGGGTGGATACATACATGGTGGAAAACCTGCTCGTGAACCACTCCGCCAATGCCACATTGTTCTGGCAGGTAACGAAAGGGGATCATAAGGTGAAGATAGCTGTGGACCCTGACAATACAATAAAAGAATTGGACGAACTTGGAAAGAGCACGGGAGAGATTGACAGCATGTTGAAAAGCGAGACCGACATGAGCAAAATATACAATAACGTCAAATACATGACCGTGCATGGATACGAGACATCCATGTTCGCAACCACACTCAACGCCTATTGGCTGGTGATCAACGTGATTGCCATTGTATTATTGTCAGTCCTTACGATGACTATCGCGCGTGGGAGCAAGAAGTCGGCAGAGGAGATATAGGGGAGTTCTTTATGATGAGACCACCGCAACAACCACAAAAGGGAAGTGTAGACTTTGCCCAATTAGGAACGTCAGTGGAAGACAGAATGCGTGCCGAAGCTAAAAAAGGCCAGGACGCAGAAACACAGGTGTCTTCACAAAAAAAGGCTTCCGCGCTGTCTAAAATGAAAACGAAAATAAAAAAGAAAAAAGAGGACATACTTCTAACCGGACTTGTAACCGGATGGGCTTTGACGATTCTCAGTGTGCTTTTGTTACTCGCAACTGTTCTGCAACCACCTTTGCAGTATCAACAATCTACCGCGTTTCGCCCAGAAACTTCACTGCCGGAAGGTCTTTTAAAAGTAGATACTGATGGTGACAGCTTGTCCGACATTGAAGAGAACCAGATAGGAACTAATATACGTAACAAGGACTCTGACGGAGACGGTATGCCAGACGGTTGGGAAGCAACCTATGGCAAGAAAAGCAACTGGGCGATAGACCCTACAAAATCGAGTGATGCCAATGAGGATTATGATGGGGACGAACTGTCAAATCTCGGCGAGTATAATGCCAGGACAGACCCGACAAGTTGGGATACAGACGGCGATGGGATATCTGATGGATGGGAGGCACAATGGGGTAATTACACTAATGGATACAAGATTACGCTGGACAATGTTAGTGCCGATGCATACAAGATGGTCTATAAGATTGATCCATATTCGCTAAGGGACAAACACGGTTATGAGTATGCGTATGTTACATCGAAATTGACGGTAGCGGACGCTTTTGACCCAACTAGTCCAAAGGATGCGTATAAAGATTTTGATAAAGATGGTATAAACAACCTGCAGGAGTATCAGAACAAAACAAATCCATATGGTGCTGATTCAGATTACGACGGCATACCCGACCTAGCTGAACTAAACACGACGACCGACGTATGTAACTTTACAGGTAAAAAAGGCACAATCAACGTAAAATTTTATGCAGATTACACGGTCCGCATAAAGGGCGGTTCCGGTTTAATAGATACCATCGTTAAGGTTCCATTTAGAAGAGGAAATTACACGGTAAATAACACTGGGGACAAGTTGACTATTTATGACGAACGTGGCAGGTCGTCGATTTACGATCATACTATCTCGGGCCTGTCGAGCCTAGGTTTGATGGATGTGAAGGTAACTGTCAATTTGGACCCTTCGAACATTGACACGGATGGAGACGGCATGCCTGACGGGTGGGAACGTGCCTATGGCCTAAACCCCCTCGATCCAGATGATGCCATGCAGGATTTCGACGGCGACGGGCTATTGAATACAGATGAATACGTGTGGTGGGGAAGCCCCATTGATTTAGACCACGATACGCCGTTTAATGGAACACTCCTCAGCACCGATGCGAGCAACCCCCACATAATAAATGAGAAAACATGCGCTCCAAATAGTAACGACACAGACGGCGATGGGATGGCTGACGGCTGGGAGAACAAGTATAAAGGCGACCTTATAGACGGTAAATACCAGCTCGATCCGACCAATCCTTTTGATGCGAACGAGGACGCTGATCGCGACGGATTGAACAACAGCATGGAGTATTGGTGCGTTAAAGACTATGGAAAGAGCACAAACCCACTGAAAAACGACACAGACGAGGACGGCTTAACCGATTATGAAGAAGTTGTAGTGTACGCAGGCATGCATCCGAACCCGACAAAAGCTGACACGGATAGCGACGGATTGACGGACGGCGAGGAAGTTAAAACAGGGCGCAAGGACTGTCCAGGGTATCCGTATGGTTGGCAAGACCCACTGCACCCCAACAACGAATCTATGATTTATCATACGAATGCCAATAGCAGGGACTCGGACGGTGACGGTTTAACGGACGATTATGAGGTTTTCGGCCTAAAATACACTGTTACTGTCGATGGCCTGAATTACACGGTGGGCACTAACGCCTCGAACATAGATACCGATAACGATGGTTTAGAGGACAGCAGGGAAGTATATGGAATAACAATATTTGTAAACAACATAAACAAAACAGTATATCCAATCCCGGTAAAACCTGATACTGATAACGATGGTTTAACTGACGGTCAAGAAGTTTCTACGGATTTCGATATCGACACATTCGGCATTCAGGGTACGGATCCAACATATTGGGACACCGATGGAGATGGAATGTCTGATGGCTGGGAGTACAATAATTCGGATATGGATGGCGATGGTTTGCCAACATGGTGGGAGGTGTTGTATTTTGGAGAGAGGGCTGCCACGGACTCGTCATATCACAACACTACTGAGGATTACGACGGCGACACCTTCAACAACACTGCAGAATATTTATTTGACACGGACCCGAAGACTGTAGACGAACTCAATGAAAATCTTGAAGTGCCAGTCGGAAAAGAAGATTACTCTCCAAAAATGCACTATGTCTATAAAGTACCTGTGCGGGTTTTGGTTAATTCCACAACAAAAATCAGCCCGATCAGAGGCGACGATGCAGACAAGGATTACGATGACGACGGTGCGACAAACGTTCAGGAAGCAATGAACAACACGAACCCCTACGACGCGGACACAGATCACGACGGTTTGCCAGACGGTTGGGAAATTAAGTATCAACTTGACCCAAGGAACCCAAGCGACGCAAGAATTCAATCGTGTTATGACTCGCGGGCCCCTGACGGATTCGACTTCGACAGAAACGGCATAGTTGAAGGCGACGAACTCCTCACGAATATTCAGAAATACAGGCACACCAATTTTGATAACCCAAACAGCATTCAATATAACCCGCTTGTGAACAAATCAAACCCGGACATGAGTCTTTATGACTTTGAACAAATTTATTTCGTGTACGTGACGGAGTGGTATACTGCCGAGAGGGGTAATCGATATATGGTATATGGAGATAGAGACGATGACGGCCTTCGCAATTTTTGGGAGGCAATATGGGGGATGAATCCGTTTACTAACAAATCAATCGGCGATGATTATGACTATGATTGGAATAGAACGGACGTTGTCCATTATAACAAGAGCCTCATAAGCAGGGAGACACAGACAACCCTTAATGAAACGGAGTTTGAGGCGAACTACCTCTTGAACATTAATACACCCAGCCCGAATGCAGAGAATCAAACTATGACTGAATTGGAGAAACAGAACCATGCATTTACCACGGACTCTGATGGTGATTGTTGGAGTGACTTGGTTGAATTGATGTACGGAACAAACCCGCTGAAAAAGGACAGCCATCCAACACCACAATCTAAACTTTGGAAGGAGGAGGGATGATAATGAAAAAATTGGTCTCTGTCATATGGATATTGCTGTTGATTTCTACAGCGTTTTCAGCATCCTTTATGTCTATCCCAGACATAGCGACTAAACAAGCTGCACATCCGGGCGTTAAAGAATCTATTAACGACACATCACCATTATCGATTGTTAACCCGATAGACGATTCAGATGCAGACGGTGACGGACTTAGCAATGCCGAGGAGAAATTAAACGGCACAAACCCTTTCGTGGCAGATACTGATGGTGATAGTCTGTCCGATAGCTGGGAAGTGAGGAACTTCCTGAACCCGCTCGATCCATACGATGCGCACAGTTGGGATTTGGATGATGATAATCAATTGGACCCTAATGAAGATGTCTATGGAGACGGGCGGTTGCATTACAACGACATGGATGCCAGACCTACAAACCTAACCGCAGTGGAAAATGTGCCGAAAGCCGAGCCGGATGACAGAAAATGGGCGATATATGCCCCCCCCGATGGCAATAGGGCGACATACGAATCGGGGAAGGGCGACGGTTACCTATTCAATGACACGAATAAGGACGAAATCGGAGATTCGGTGGCATACGGGTTAATGCCCTGGAACAAGCCTCATCCCGGCTCACAGGCAGGCGGCGGGTACGGGCCGGATCACAACAAACCATTTCCGAGATTGATATTGGACAATATGGCGGAATACAAGGTGAAACTTGATCCGCACTTGGTGGACACTAACGGAAATGGGGTAGTCGACACAAGGGATAAGAATACTACCGGAATCGGAAAGCCCAATTGGGAATACTTTAGGGAGTACATATCACCAGATAACCCGGGACGCAATGCAGCGCGCTTGCGAGAAACCACATACGACATGTATACTGGTTTAGATTGGAGACACTCCGAAGAGATGCAGGTGCCACAAATTTACACGCCCGGCGATGTGCTGAATACATCGGAAGTGGTAAATTACACGAAACACGACTCGTATAAATATTACATCGCTTGTAATATGTCCCTGTACCAACTTTATTACGGCCTTCACACATCAAACATAAATGTCACGGCTCCTGAAAATGTTACCAGCCTATCCCATTATCCTGGCGGGGATTTTGTAGCAAACGTCGGTGTGGATGGATATATAATCGCCATAGAAAAATTTGATCACAGTGACGACCAGTTATCACAGTCTACGGTGCCCGATATAAACACAACCGGGTTTTCACCATACTTCCAACTTTCAAAAACAATAACACCACGGACGTTGGAGTTGGCTATGAACATCACGGCTAATCTTACAACCCCTTATGAAAAAGTGAAGGCCGTAGCCGAATACGTCGCAATAAATTACGCACTCGATGTCAACATTACCCCATCTGGCGATACCAAAGATTTGGTGGATTGGTTCCTGTTTGATAGCATAAAGCAGATTAAGAACATCACAAAAGAAGACGGGACCCTATGGAAGGGAGGCGGCGGTATGGCTGATGCCACAGGCGCTTTTATAGTCTTGTGCAGATTGAGCGGCATACCCGCAAGATACGCAACGGGATTTGACAGAGGGTATCCTTTTGATAAGGACGGGGGTCACAGTGGCGACGTCGCATATTACGCTGTCACAGAGGATCAGAGGCTCATATGGCCAGATGTATATTACAACGGGATAGGTTGGTACGAAGTTAATTTGATGATGTCATCGCCAGCATCCGGAGGCGGCGGCGGTGGCGGAGGCGGCGGCGGTGGCGGAGGCGGCGGCGGTGGCGGAGGCGGCGGCGGTGGCGGAGGAGACCGCATAATATTCTGGGCAGACCCAAACGGTCCGCCACACTTCATCAGCGGCGAATACAACGGAAGCATGCGCGGCGGCATAAGGGGAATGGTGGCTACCAATTTACACGGCCTTATACGGGGAAATGTAAGGGCAGTATTTAACGGATATATGAAAATGGAAACTATCGTGTCGGTTAACGGGATGCTAGATGGGCGATTGCAAGCCGTATTGACAGTCAATAGTATTGACGCCAATCTCGACGGCTATCTCAAGGCCTCCGTTGACGGCCCCATGGATTCTGTAACCATTAACGGTACAGTCAAACTTACGATTTCAAACATAGCAATGACGGGGCGATTTTATGGATTTTACGGCTTCTATACCAATGACTCCCAGCGCGCAATCATCCCGCTTACCGACACCAGCCTGCCAGAAATGGAATTCCCAACAACAGTTACTACCTATTATATCGTTAGCGAGGACGGCAGTGAGTTAACGCAGGTCAATGTCAGTGAAGGGTATATGCTCCCGTCGGACGGTGCATTTATGGGCCAAATGGACGCAATTGTCAGCGGGAGCGCCGTAAAGGGGACAATAGACGGAATGATAAACGGGCGTGTAGGTGGAACACTTACAGACTTCCAAGAGTCGGCAGATAAGAGTTATCCTCCGTTTTTTAATGGCAGATGCAACGGAAATCTAAACGCGTTGGTTAACGGCACGTTTGACGGAATCATGGCGAACACAGTTGTTCAAGGGACTCTGGGCGGAACTTCTGTCGAGTACGTGGACGCCAAGCACGTCCTCCATGAGTTTAAGGGTTTTTCCGGAGCGATATTCGATGGCAGCGTATATGGATACTTTATTGAGGTAAACACGACTTCCAACATGAGTGGTATCGTAGAGGGCATGTTCGACGGCTATATCAATGCCACAATAAACGGAACTCTCGACGAGGGCCTGGTAAACGGAACGTTCGATAATACTCAAGTGAACATACCGAAATTTTGGAGAGTGACATCCTTTGACGAGTACATCGGGCAGGACAACACAAGCGTAATAACAAATACAAATACAACGCGGGTATTGTATTACATCGAGCCGCCGCACACAATCAACGGCACGTACAACGGGACGTTCAGAGGCAAGATAAACGGAACGCTCGACGCAAACATAACTTGCATACTAAACGGAAGCGTGAACGGAACGTTCGACGGCTATACCAACTTAAGCGCAACCAATGCCACGTTCAACGGTTCGTTGAACGGAACGCTGAACGCGACCACCATCGGAAACGCCACATTGGACGGAGCGCTGGACAGTTGGCTCAACGGCACTGTAAACGGCACGACACCGCACATGCTCGTCAACGGAACTGTTAGGTTACACGTAAACGGCACTATGGGCGGGAAGCTCTACGGCAACTACTATTTCTACAATGCATCGAACAACTATTCGGTATTGCCCCTGCTCAACGATACGCTGCCGCAGATTTACCTGCCGATGAACGTAACCTCTTATTATAGTATAGACCCGGTCACCCAAAACCTCACGCTCGTAAACCTGACAAACCAGACCGAGGCGCTGCCGTCTGAGGGAGAGTTCAGGGGATGGATGGACGGCTACGTAAACGGCACATACAACGGAACTATAGATGACGCAAGGCTGAACGTAAGCTCCAGTATACAATGCAACGGCACCCTAAACGGCACGTTCAACGGCACATTGCTCTCGGCCCTAAACGGCACGTTCAACGGAACGTTAAACAACATAACACTCAACGGAAGCTTCCGCGGCGACGTTACGAATTACAGCAACTTCTCGTATACCGGATTTTCAGGCGCGACATTCAACGGCAAAATGAACTCTACGATGACAAACACGGGCTTCCTCGGTTCTATAAACGGGACGATGAACGCCACCATACAGGGCGCGCTGGGTGCCTTTATAAACGGCACGATGGACAACAACACAATGAACGAAACTTTCTTCTTGAGCAATTATTCATCCAATACTACAAATTGGCGCATATTTTCCGTAGAAGACTTTGAGAAATACATAGGGTATAACAACATCACCGTGCTTGCCTATTGCCGCAATGAAATACCCACAGTGAAATATTATTTGGGGGAGACGCTGCCTCCGGTTTATCAATATTACATATCGCCTAATGCGTTTAATGTAACCATTTTATTCCCTGATGCAAGTTCATTTAATGCTACGCCATATGCAATAGAATTTAAGAATTATACTGCTGAATACGAGAATGGCACGAATAATGGCACATACAATGGTACAAACAACAATACAGGCAACAATACAAACAACAACACAAACAACTCCAGGAGTTTGGGCCTTCTGCCAATGCATCTGACTACTCTGTTCATTTCCGCCATAATTCCCGATAACGGAAGCCTCAGCTATTCGCTCCTGTATAATGTATCAACCAACATGATGATGACAAACGTCGCTATAGACGAATACAGTGTTGTTGCACGATTCTATAATTTCACGTCGGAAACTTTGAACCGGTCGCTTCCCGTAAACAAGACAAAATACCCGCACCTGTACCAACTGCCAAGCTACTATCAGGAGGTGAGCTTAAATTATACGCATTATGTGGACGTAAATTATACGAATTATGCGGATATAAATTACACAGACACTGTAAACTTCACGAAGTACCAGAATGCAAGCATGGTCCTAAACCTTACATACAGCATTATCGGGAACGAAACATCCGCTTACAAAAAAGCCCAATTGATTAAAGAATACCTGCGCGCATCAAACACATCAGACAATACATCAAATAATACATCAAATCGTACATATTATTATACCTATCAGCAGAACGCTACGGCCCCGCCCAATGGCACGGACAACGGCACAGACGCCGTCGCGTGGTTCCTGTTCAACTCTACGGTAGGCAATTACACGCACTTCGCACAGGCGTTTGTTGTGATGTGCCGCATCGCCAATGTTTCTTCGAGATATGTCATAGGGTTTAAACAGGACAATGTTACCAACGGCACAAAGGTATTCTACGATACGGACGTTTACGCGTGGGGAGAGATATTGCTCGAGGACATCGGCTGGATACCATTTGACGTTACGGACGGCAACTTTACAAACTACACTAAGGTGCCCGGCAACGAAACCTTCAGGATGTACATCCGAAATGAAACAGACGCACGAAAACTATTGGACGAGACGGAAATATATTCGTGGAGCTATAACAACAGCCCCGTTTTGAACATAACATACAACAACACGCACAGGCCGATGGATAAATACACTGGCCAAGAAATCGTCGTCAAGAGCATAGACATAATGTCCGCAGAGACAAGGATCGTGAACGACACTTGGATTTTGAACATGACTCTCAAAGGTAACGCGACGAATGATACAAGCATAACGTATTCATTCATAATCCACTACATCGAGCCGCCGCACACAATCAACGGCACGTACAACGGGACGTTCAGAGGCAAGATAAACGGAACGCTCGACGCAAACATAACTTGCATACTAAACGGAAGCGTGAACGGAACATTCGACGGCTATACCAACTTAAGCGCGACCAATGCCACGTTCAACGGTTCGTTGAACGGAACGCTGAATGCAACCACCATCGGAAACGCCACATTGAACGGAGCGCTGGACAGTTGGCTCAACGGCACAGTCAACGGCACGACACCGCACATGCTCGTCAACGGAACTGTTAGACTATACGTAAACGGCACTATTGGCGGGAAGCTCTACGGCAACTACTATTTCTACAACGCATCGAACAACTACTCGGTCCTGCCCCTGCTCAACGATACACTGCCGCAGATTTACCTGCCGATGAATGTAACCTCCTATTATAGTATAGACCCGGTCACCCAAAACCTAACGCTCGTAAACCTGACAAACCAGACCGAGGCGCTGCCGTCTGAGGGAGAGTTCAGAGGGTGGATGGACGGCTACGTAAACGGCACATACAACGGAACTATAGATGACGCAAGGCTGAACGTAAGCTCCAGTATACAATGCAACGGCACCCTAAACGGCACGTTCAACGGCACATTGCTCTCGGCCCTAAACGGCACGTTCAACGGAACGTTAAACAACATAACACTCAACGGAAGCTTCCGCGGCGACGTTACGAATTACAGCAACTTTTCGTATATCGGATTTTCAGGCGCGACATTCAACGGCAAAATGAACTCTACGATGACAAACACGGGCTTCCTCGGCTCTATAAACGGGACGATGAACGCCGTTGTTAACGGCACGATAAACGCCACTAGCGTAAACGGCACAATGGATAACATAGCGGTCAACAACACAGGCGTTAACACAAGCACTGGCGACAATCACAACTATAATCTCAGTTATAAGAATGGCAACTGCTCGCTTATAAATTATCTGGGGTCTCTGGTAAACCTGAGCATATCCTGGAACAATACAAACAGCACAAATAGCACGAATAGTACGAACAACACAAATAACACCAACGCATCCGTATCCATCGGTAACTTTACGTATCTAGGCATATCTGTCAATCTTACCACATTGGATGCAGAGACGAGATTTTATCTCCAGAACTCCACAGGATACGACTTAGTTGCAACGGCAAGAAAGTTGGACAAGAACAACGATATAGTGGACTTTGCGGGAAATTTCACACTTAAAAACCCGCTCTCCAATTTAACTGACATAGACAAGCTGAATTACTGGCGGGTTGCAACGTTCGTCAACTATACCGGCGGAAATTGGTCAGATACTACGCAGTTGAATTATTATATTAATTATTCGACATCCTTGACGAATCAGTCAACAAACGGAACAAACGCCAGTGCGGGCAACGCTACTGGAAACGCTACAACAAATGCCACGACAAACGTTACAACAATGAATTATGCGTTAAATTTGACTGCAAACCTTGTACTCGTGAATTATTCGATACATGATGCGATACCAAACGTTCTTCCGACAATACCGGTTTACAACGGCTCTATTACTGACATATACATTCTATTTAACGATGTCGGAGCTCTCATTGTTGACCATGGTACGATCAGGTGGTTCTACGTGGGAGTCAACATCGAGCCGTTTAACAAAACATACGACGACATCCCCGGAGACGTCATAAAGAACGGCATATTGCCTACAAAATACGAACCTACTCCTAAGGGCCACGATAGCACGGACATCAAGAGTGTCAAGTCAACCATGTCAGGCACATCCGTTTACCTCTTAAATCATACTACTGGCAACATCACATGGGACGTTACGCCGTACTTCATAAACGAAACAGATTTAGAAAACCTTACAATCCAATACAATCTTTCGTTTGACATAAACACATTTGGGTTTATTTTGGCTGCGAGCAACACAACCCAACTTCCACTTTCACGGCTGTTTAGGGTATTCTACACACCCATACTAATGAACACATCATCCAACCTCACATTCAATGACAGTACGGACGACCTTATAAACGAGGTGACGAGGGCGCAGTGTAGGAATACAGACAACAATACGGACATCCTGAACATCAGTGTTGTAGTCGACAATACGAACATTGTACTGACTATGTATGTCAACGGAAGCATTCAAATAAATTCGACATACGAATACGGGTTCGCCATCATAGAGAACAGCACGAACAACAATACAAACGTCTCCCACCTTGCCATATATTCCAACGGCACTTGCATCCTCAATTATTCGGCGAATAACCAAACAAATAAAACCATAACTGGTACAACAGTCAATGGCAGCATGCTTTCCATCACAGTTCCAAAGACGTTCATAAACGCCACAGAGTTCGATGTTTATGGATATGCAAGAAACCTCACTGCCAAAAAGGTAGATGCTGCAGGCAACAACATGACCTGCTACCCGTTGAGGACGAATTCCACGCTTTATACATATACTGTTTTCTTTAAAATGGACGACGATACCGCGTGGGACTACGTGCTCAACTTCACCATATCTGGCATTACAAAAAACACCACGTTTTACAATGCAACACTTACATACCTAAAAGAAAACAACACCGCGATAGACATAACCAACATTACCGTATGCGACGTTTATGAAAACACGGACACCGTGCATATAGAAATCCCGCTCTATACTTGGGGCAACTGGACACGCAACTGGACATACGATCAAACGTACAGCCTGATATGTAACCGCACATCCAATCAATCGGGCAATCAAACGAATCAGACGAATTGGACGTACAATTGGATTACACTAGCTGCAATAAACTTAACAAAAAATTTCAATGTGACGTATATCAATAACACCAAGGTACCATATGCCAACTTCGACTTCAAAGTAGTTGTGACTGAGGGCAATGCCACCTTCGACGAGGATATGTATACCGATAACGCCAGCAAGGTCGCCGAGGTGCTGATACCCGTAGGGCTATCTCCGACATCCGTTTCGAAAATGAGTATGTGGGCATACAGCATCTCGCCGCTTCTGAAATTTAACTTAAGCATCGAAGTAAATACGACCGAGGTGCTGGCAATAATAAATTCCACTATAACGAACGCCAGCATACGGGAAGAGGTCGTCAACCTTACGAAACAGCTTACGGATAATTACACAAACTCCACGACTTTCCTCCATCTAATCGTGCTGTACATATTGGTGCCGTTGCCAGACTTCCAGTTTGAAATTCTCATGCTCATGCAAAGATATGACCCGAGCTTAGTGCCGTTCTTTAATCTATTAGAGCCCACGGTCTTAGTCAATTACACGCAACTGCGGGAGACATATACAGTAAACAGAACGGTGATTGATTACAACTTCACTTCTACTTTATACGAGCATTCGCTTGAAGAACTGTGTAATGCTACTATCGCCACTGACCCGATGTGGGCCAACTATTACTTATTGCCGGACAATCTAACAAACAGAACCAAAGCGTTAGCGTTAACCATAACCGAGAATGGAACATCTCCGCATATGAAGGCAGTGCTTATAGCAAATTACCTGCTTAGAAATTATATTTTGATCAGTGATAGAGAGTTGGAAGAGAAAGAAGAAGACTCGAAAACACCAACACCGCAATATAATGACAGAGTTGATAGCTTCCTATTCGGGGACGGAAACGGAACGTACTCCGACTTCGGCTTGGCATTTTTAGTCCTTTGCAGATTAAACGGCCTTCCAACGAGGTACGCGCTCGGGTTCAAAAGCGGGACAGAAACGTTAAACGGCACGTTCGAAGTGCGGGAAACCGACGGTGCAATCATGGGTGAAGTGTTATTCAACGACATCGGCTGGTGGCAGTACACCATTGTGCCGTTCCCGAAGTCGTTGCCTACAAGAATCAAAGTTACGGATAAACCAAAGGTCATTGAAAACGGCGTGCCTTTTGTTGTCAACGCTTCTGCGGAGTTCTTTGCTAACGGCATTTGGACGCCGATAAGCAAAGGAACGATAATAGATGTATATTTAAACAGCACAGAACTCGGTTATGAGATGTTGGACACGACATACGGGCCTAAATCATATAGATTTACAAACGAAACAGGCAATATGACAAACGAGTCCTTCATGGGGCCCGGATTATTGCCAGGCGGGCCTACGGACGTATTGGTGCAGGTCGTCGGCTATCCGGAAAAATTCATGGAGTCATGGTCTACGCCGATATGGAGAATAGATAACGATACTGAACGAAACGCTACTTGGTGGATCGACTACATCCGAACAACAATAGTAGAACTCGGCACTCCTGCGTATGTTATAAACGGCACAAACCTAACAATACTGGGAATCCTCCTTGCGGACCAGGGAAACGACGTAATAGAGTACGATATACCAAATTGGAAAATGAACCATGACTTATGGCTGGCCAACAAAACCATAGAGGTATATTGGAACGGAACCCGTTTAGATGACGTAAACACGTCTTTTGGAACAAACGGGGCATTTGTTGTAGAGGACGGTGGGATATACTTTGTAGTGAACTTTGTGACAACAATGTTCGTGAACGAGAGGGTGGGCAGATACAACCTTACCGTGAAGTTTGCCGCTGAGAAATATAATAAATCATCCAATTACAGCATGCTGGTCGGAGTAATGCATCCAGTCCAGATAGAATTAGACCTCCCGGATACAATAGTTGCCGGGGATACGATTGACACCGTAGGGCGGATACTAAAGGACGACGACGGGCTTTCTATCAATTATCAAGCGCTGCTTTCCATGCCCCTTTCGACAGGCGGTGCCACAAAGTATGACAAAAATGCGAATAAATGGACAAACTACACAACGAAGCAATATTTGCTAGAGAATTATGTAAGCGCTATCGCGATTGATGGCAAGTGGGTGTGGTTTGGAACTCAAAGCGGCATAACTAGGTATAACACCGAGTTTGACGAAGCCATCAATTATACTTCAAAGACAATATTGCCCAGCGATGTTATCAACACCATTGTGATAGACGGCAATAGTATCTGGGTAGGGACAAGCAACGGTCTTGCCGTATATAACAGAAGCGGGGATATGTGGGAAGTTCCGTCATGGCCTGCCGGCAATATCGTAACTTCTATCGCAGTCGATAGCGGCACTAATGTCGTGTGGTTTGGCACGAACCGGGGAGTAGTCACATACAGCAAAAATCCTGATCCATATACTGACACGAACAGCAATGGGGTGCGCGACGATGACGAACCGTATACCGATGTGAACAGTAACGGCAGATACGACGGCGAGGGCTATACGACATCTTCCATATCCGACCAACTTCCAAGCGACAGGGTGTATTCTATTGCCATAGACGGCGAACTAATCTGGTTCGGAACTGATGCAGGCGTAGGTTGCTATAACAAAACAAGCGGTGCAATGACGAACTACACGGTTTCCTCGGGCTTATCGAGCAACATGGTTAGCGCCGTTATTGTAGACAGTTCGGTTGTCTGGTTTGGAACTAAAAAATACTGGGACGACAACACGCTAAACTATGCCGGAGGAGGTATAAGCAAGTATAACAAGATCGACGGAAGCTGGACAATATACAACAGTACGCAAAGCAACATTACGCAATGTTTGATAGACGACAATGTGTCTTCCATCGCCGTAGACGGGGATATACTGTGGGTTGGGACGCCCAATGGCGTAAGCAGTTATAATAAAAATACGGATCAATGGCAGTCGCATACCGTCCTTTCCGGACTGTCAAGCAACGACACGCTGGCAATACTGGTCAATGAAAACGATATTTGGTTCGGCACGAGATTTAAAACTGGCATAACCGGACCAACACAGATACTCGTAAGATACTATGTCGACAACACTACGCAGACCAGCGGGCTTCTGGAAACACATGCGAGGAACAGTGTGCCATTGACCGACGGACTATTTACTTTCAGGGAGAATTTTTCGAAGGTTATACCATGCGGGGATTATTCTATAATCGTCGCCTTCCCTGGTATAGACTTATACCTGCCGACCACATACCAATGGATAATCAAGGTAAAGCAGACGACGAATCTCACTGTGGAACCAATAACGGCTGTGTTTAGGGGAGATAAATTAGAGATTTACGGCAAACTTACTTCCAGAAGTACGCCTCTCCGCACAAAGATAGGCGGCGGCGGATTCGCGCCGAGGGACATCCCGATAGACAAGACATTCGTGTTAAATCCGCCCGATACGCACAACTTTACATACTCTGTGAAATGCGTATGGAATAATGAGTTGAACACATCATATGCATATACCCAGAGCGACGGCGCGTTTACGTACATCCTGCAAATTCCATACAACCAGCTGGTGGGCAATTACACGGCGAACATAACGTTCGATGACACCACCTATTATGTGGGCAGCATTTCTGTCTCAAACTATACGATTATGGCCAAAACAAAGATAGATATGGAACCCAAATTCGTTTATAGGAATACGAACTTTACAATAACTGGTACACTGTTCGAAAAAAATAGCACCGCTGCCTACATCGACATACCGCTCTATGAACCGCTGCCTGAAAAAGAGATGTTTGTATACTGGAATTCCTCGCTTGTGGGAAACGTCACTACCGAAGCGTCGGGTGCGTATACGGTAGGATACAGCATAAAGAGAAGCGAACCGCTCGGGAGGGTAAACGTAAGTTCTCAGTTCAACGGCACGGAATTCTATAGCGGCAGCAACCTTCAGATTTACTACTATGTCATCTCCAACACCACAATATTCAATATGCGCATACTGCCGCCATCCGAGAACATAACAAACGAAATCGTCAAGGGAACGAATACAACCATAGTCGGGCAATTGCTGGACGATTGGAATCACACAATCGAGAGTGGAGTGATTGAAATATACTGGAACGACAGGCTGCAAACACGTGTCTCCACCAACGAAACCGGTTATTTCACATATACTTTCGAGGCATACAACGTCACGGGCAACATTATCACAAAAGGAAGAAACAAGATGGGCGCCGGCTTTGTTGGCATGTTCGTGGGTGAAAAAATACTGAATTACATAAACACAAACGAAACTGAGTATATCCCGTATGTGCCGTCCAGCAGCGAGATCACCGTCAATGTGACCACAAGAACTGGAATACTGCTCTGGAATAAGGACACTGCAGTCCGAAACGACGAATTTGTAGTAAACGGCTGGTTGTATGAGGACTACGGCACGCACGGGCGCGGCATCGGGGCACCCAATCAGGACGTCACGGTCATATTCGCCAATAAACCGTACACTGTAAAGACGGATAAAATAGGGAGATTTATCGTATTAATCAATGTGGCGAACAATACACCGCTCGGGAAATCAAACACCATCGGTGCTACGTTTATAGGAAATTATAACGAGCATTTAAAGCCGAGCAGCACGTCTTCCAATGTCACAGTCACATCCCGTACCATAATGACTGTGGTGAAATCTCCGAGAGAGATAGTTTACGGAGACGGATTTTCGATCACGATCGAGTTAACATACGACAACGGTTTGCCCGCCAAAAATGAAACAATCTACATGATTTTCTCCAATAAAAGAGACGTGGTGGTAAAAAGGAACATAACAACCAACAGCATGGGAATAGCATATTATAACGCAACCGTGAGCAGCGACACCGAGCAATCTATTCTCCTAGACCTTTCCTTTGCCGGGAACACCCGCACCTACACCGAAGCATCATTCACCAACATGAGCATCCAATATACCGTGCCGTTAATGGTAAAATTATCAAAGAATGCACTGGCGATTTTCAGTATCTTGATGCTGATATTTGTGCCACTGGGCGCCGTTGCAATCCACATCACGCGTAAGAGAAAGCAAGAAATCGAGGGATTGAGGTACATCATCAAGAGGACAACCAAACAACTGATTGCAGGCAACGAGTATACGGCTACGATATTCAAATTATACAGAAAACTTTCGCACCACCTGAAAAAATTCGGCCATCTGAGGGAAGAGGGAGAGACATTCAGGGAATTCGAAACCGCACTTAGAACTACTATGCCCGGCATAGACGCAAGGCAATTCAGCTTCTTCCTGAGCGTGCTTGAAGAAGCCAGGTACAGCTCGCACAAAATCACGCCACAGCACCAGGACAAGGCCATAAATTGCCTACGGGGAATAGAGACGAGCCTGTCTAGAACCGGGAGGCTAGAAAAAGTGACGGAGGCAGCAGAGGAGGGCGAGGTGGAAATAGTAACAACCGTTGCTGAAAAGAAACCCGCACCCATGGCCAAGGTATTTACAGTGGAGAAGATGGAGCCTGTCGTTGGAATTCCTGAAATCGCAGGGAAACATAAGAAGATAAAGAGAAAAACCAAAGAAAAGACAACGCTCATTGTCCGGGCTACGCCCTCGGATATCAAACGGGTAGTAACGCTGAAGCCGGTTATGAAGCTAAAAGTCAAAGTCAAGGACGAGGGCAAGGCAGCCGCAGTAAAGAAGGAGCTGAAGCTCGTAAAGAAGGGAGTGGAGAAGAAGCCGGAAGAAAAAGCAGCAGAGAAAGCAAAGGAAGGAGAAACACCGAAGAAAAGAGAGCTAGTGCTCATAAAGAAGGCAACGGAAAAAGATGTAGCAGAAGAGAAAAAACCCGATAAGACGCCAGAGAAGAAACATGAAGAAAAAGCGGCAGGGGAAACGAAAGAAAAAGAAGAAGCATCGAAAGAGCCAAGGGAAAGAGAACTAATGCAGATAAGAAAGGCAAAAGAAGCAACTGGCGGCAGGGAAACCGATGAAACTGAGAAAATAGAAACGAAAGAAGAGCACAAAGAAAAAATAAAAGAAGAAGAGAGCAAAGAAGCGACTGACGATAAAGAAGAAGGCGAAGGAAAAGAGAAGAAAGACTGGACCACGCCAATGCTTAAGGCAGAGGATACGCTGGAGGAGTCGAGAAAAGAGAAAAAGAAGAAGGACAAGGTGTTCTAATCTCTGGCAATTATATTGTAGTCTTTGATACTATTTTTGAGGAGAAAAAAAATGAATAATCAAAAACTAATAACTACTATGGGTAGGACAAGTTTACAATGTCTTAGATTTTTGGATAGAAGCATCGATTTTACATTAAATAAATTTATCAGTCAGGATAGGTATATAAATATATTAGAAAAAGAAATTATTGGGAATTGCGAAACTTTATTAGATGTTGGTTGTGGCAATAGTTCTCCTATCAACGCATTTTCACAGAATTACGTTTATAGTATCGGAGTTGATATCTTTGAGCCTTATATAACCGAAAGTCGAAATGCCTCAATACATAATGAGTATAGAATAATGGGTGCTTTAGAAATTGGGAATAATTTCAAAGACAAAACTTTTGATTGTGTTTTGGCAGCTGGTTTGATTGAACATTTACCTAAAGAAGAGGGTTTAAAATTGATTAAAATGATGGAGAAAATTGCAAAAAAGAAAGTTATTATCTTTACACCTAATGGATTTTTACCCCAGGGGGGATGTAATGGAAATAAATTTCAGAGGCACTTATCTGGTTGGAAAAGTAAGGAAATGAAGAAAATGGGTTATCGTGTAATTGGACTCCATGGTTGGAAATCATTGAGGGGCGAATATGGGGTTGTAAGGGGGGGGAGATACATATCATTTATTGTGGGAAAAATCTCTTTATTAACCCAAATAATAACTGACAAATATCCCGCATTATCTTTTGAAATACTTTGTATTAAAGATTTATAACTGACTTCGCCACATGATCGCGATTTTTCGGCACATGGATATTTTGGCAGTTCTAATCGATTTGACTAGGCAAAGGAGATAAGCCAGCATCAATTTTCAACAGCAAACCATTTAAATATCGAAAACTATACAGATACAACAAATAAAAGGTGCAATAAATGAAAACTAGGGCGAAAATAACAGTAACAGGCAGAGTTCAAAAAGCAGGTTATAGGGACTTCGTTGACGAGGTTGCTTACAACCTCCAGTTAAACGGCTATGTAAAGAACCTAAAGAACGGCACAGTCGAGATTATCTGCGAAGGCGGGAAAGACAACATAGAAAAACTCGCAAAGAAGATAAACATCCAAAAATACCCAATCAGAGTGGAGAATGTGGGTATCGAATATTCAAAGGCAACAGGTAAATTCAAAGAGTTCACTATAGTACGGGAAGAGAACATCACCAAGGCAACTTACGAGCGGATGGACGTTGCCGCAAGGTATATGCGGGAGATGCACACCGATTTGAAAGACACTATGGTTAAAGGCAACACAGAACTGAAAGAAGTTATAATAAAGGGAGACACTGAACTGAAAGAATCACTCGGCAGTAAAATAGATTCGCTCGGCAATAGAATAGACAGCAATTTCAACAAAATGGACCAAAAGTACGACGTAATATCGGAGAGAATGATTACTATCATGGATGAGTTAAAACAGGCACGGATTGAATCCGCCAAAACCACCGAAAATCTTACAAAGGTAGTCCAAACGTTTGTAGAGATCTACAAAATTCATTGATAGAATTTTGTAGTACGTATGGAATACTACAAAATTCATTGGTGGAATTTTGTACATACTACGAAATTCCATGAGGAATTTCATACGTTCGTATGGCATTGTTCGACAATGCCATAGATCGTACAAACTTTGCTTTGGCAAAGTTTGTAGATCCAACGGGAATTCCATAGTTGCAAAAGAAACAATAAATCTTGCCGGTACCTATAGTAACTCGCCCTTTAGAATCTTTATAATTTTATATGGCAGGAGATTCCTGTTTATCGGAGTAACTTCCAGAATCCTCATGTCCGCCCTTCTTCTGATGTCCTGAAGTAACGGATTTCTGGATTTTTTGTGCAGCGTTAGAATCAGGGGTTTGTCCACATCGATGGCTTTTTTGACGGACTCGATAAATTTCTCGCTTCCAACCTCCATTTTTCCGACTTCATCAATGATTATTACATCGGAATTCATTACCGCCTCGTTTATCGCGTTTACGCCTATGGTTTCCAGCGCTTCTACGTTTATGCCGTAGATTCCAACCATTTGTTTCGACTCGAACTTAATATGCGAGAGCACGTCTTCTTTTTTAGTAATCCAATTAATAATTTTAAAACCCACCACATTTTTTTTATCCAATATGGGCTCGGTAATCATCCCGCCAACATTCACGCCCTCGCCCTCAAGCATTTCTATGACCTTGACGAGCGCATAGGTTTTACCTGCGCCGGGCAGGCCAGTGATGCCTATTTTTGTACCTTTGATCATTACTCTACACCTTGCTGTCTGCTGTCGAGTGAGATTAGAAACCCCGCGGGATGCACGAACGCCACCCCGCCTCAAAGAATGTATCGATACTTGCACGCTTGGGGCTTTAGTCCCTGAATTTTATAATGTGTGGTGGGAAGGGGTATGCAACTTGTGTTAATTAATATCTTGCGTCAATTTAGCCAGAATACGCGTTAAGTTCTGTTGGTGAGCCATCGCTAATAGTTTTTATTCCAAGAATATTATAATTATTGTGGTTTACCCTCGCTGTTTCTTCCCCAGTTCGTGCCTAACATAGAACGGGCCGACTATTATATATAACGCCACGCCCGCAAGGGAGATTACAGGCGCAATGAAAAACCAAGGAGAGTTTCTAAAGAACAATGTAGAGAACAGCAGTATGGCCACCATCGCACCAGTGGGTATTATCAATGCTCCCCGTATCTTCGGGAATTTTATCGCGATAACCATGCACAGGGACAACAGGAATACAATCAATAAAACTGCAGGCGGGATGTTTTCTGGGAATGTAAGGTAAGTGCTCACTATCATCAGTGACATAAGCGGCGTATTCAAACCCTTAAAATAATCCAGTTTGCCGCCCCGAATGTGTGCGAACCAGGCTAAGCGGACTGCCCCCAGTATGACAACGGAACCCATAGTGACTACGAGCAGCCTGTTGAGGTACGGTTGATTCACTGTCGCATCATAGTATGCGGCATAGAGCAAAACAGCGGGAGCGAAGCAAAACGACACGGTGTCGGATATCGAGTCCAAATGCCCTCCAAAGGAGTGGCGGCTGCCGAATTTTCTAGCCAGTGCACCATCCAAGCTGTCGAGAGCCATGGCGAACAGTATCAAGCTAACGCTGATTGTAAAATTTTTATTGAGTGCATACAATATAGATAGGAGTCCGACACAGGCGTTTCCGATCGTCGCAACATCTGCCGCGGATATGAGTTTCGTTACTGGTACGTATTCGCCGGCAGTTTCTCCGATCTTTTTATACTCGTTTTCAAATGCAAAAACATCTTGAACATCCTTATTCAAATTCATATTTTGAACAATGCCAGAATTCTCTAAATTTTCGTTTGTATTGGAATTCGTAGAAGACGGATTCATTTATATAAACTCCGCGATCGTATTTCCCGCTTTTATTTTCACGCCTTTTTGCACTACAACCTTCACCTTTTCAGCAGGCAAATACAAGTCCACCCTGGAACCAAACCTGACTATGCCGAGTTTTTGTCCTTTTTTTACATAGGTGCCTGGGGATATGTACGGTACAATCCGCCTGGCGAAAGCACCGGTGATCTGTTCTATCTGCACCTCGCCTATCATTGTTTGAATCTTTGTCAAGACCCTTTCGTTATTTGCCGCTGTTTTTTTGAATGCCAGTTTATGTTTGCCCGGCGTGTGTTCCACGCTCGTCACTGTCCCCTCTATCGGTATGCGGTTGACATGGACGTTGTGTATATTCATGAATATGCTCACTCTCAGGCGGTCATCCAACTTATCTATGCTGCGGATCTTCCCGTCAGCAGGCGAAATTATCCCCTCTTCAATCTCCCTTTTCGGGTCTCTGAAGAATATCATAAATACCATTGTCAAAATGAAAAATATAGTCGACAATAACAACAATGCAGGGTGTTGGAAAATCAGGTACCAAATAATCAGAATCACAGTAGCAACAGAAAGGGGGGTAAGAATCCACCTCAAACTTTTCATCGCAATCATTTTTCACCCGTTTTTACGCCATCATCCTTTTTACTGACATCGTATTCGGTTGACTTAATACTTTTCATTTTCTTTTTTCTCATCGGAAGGTCGACCAATCCGAGGATGTTCTCATGGAGTTCTGGCAGTATCTTGAATATATAAAAGGTTATAAAGATGAGGACTATCAGGCTGAACGTCTTTCCTATATATATGTGGACGAAATCGAAGTTCAGCCCCGCTACGTTCGACAGGTATATGACTCCGACGTTCCTGACAATGTTCAGGACATGGATAACCGGAAGCGCGGCCACATATCCCTTAAACTTTCGCATGGAATCCGCTTTTGTGCAGTATATCGCGGCTACGAATATCACTATCGCCTGGATTGCGGTGCATGCCAGAACAATGGATATCTGGGGCGATGTGTCTCTTAGCGGCAAAAATATGCCCTCTTCCTGCGTGCCTGCGTAATTCATATCGCTAAAGTACGCGCCGGCCGGGTACCCCATCAGATTGAGAATCCAGACTGTCTGGACTGCTATAAAATATATTATCACTGCGGCTAGAGACGGAATCAAATCTATGAGAAAATACGTCATTCCGGCAATAAACGAAAGGCCGGCAATAAATTTCAAGCTTTCATCATCTTTATCCCACCTATACGAAAGATACTCCTGGTAACCAAGGTATGCGAAGAATGGAAACGCTACGCCTGTAAATCCTGCATTTATTATGTCGGGTACGGGAAAGCGCGTCGGGATCGGCCATGAGTGTAACCAATCTTGACCCACCGCCAGAAAGCCAGTGAGCGTAATTGTAATATACAGCCAGTATAAACCAAATAGTAGCCATCCTGCAGTCCTCATCAAGTGTTTTTTCCGATCTTTGTAAAAGTAACCTATGCCCAATAACAACAGGCCGCCGAATAGAAATGTATACAGAACAATATCGATTGGATTTATCAACTTATTACCACGTTCCCCTATTGCGATTTCTTGGTATTAAGATTTTATATGGCGCCGTGAAGCCTATGGGGGCGAATACGGTGCTTTTAAAAAATAAAAAGGCAGTACAAAATATCAATAAATACAGCTAACAACATAATTGACCGCCTTGATTTTAAAGAACGGCGCAAGCTATTGCGCTGATAATCCAATTATTTCTTCACCGCAACTTGCGGAAGCTTTCCGGTCTTCTTCGCCGTCTTCACAAGCTCAAGCGTTTCTTTGGTCGGCTCCGGCCACTTGAGGTCAAGGTCCGCCATGGTTTCGTAGAGCAATGCCGCAACAGCCAGGTTGCGGAACCACTTGTTGTCTGCAGGTATCACATACCATGGGGCGTACTTCGTGCTTGTCGCGTTCAGCATGTCCTCGAATGCCTTCAGGTAATCGTCCCAGTGGTTGCGCTCCACAAGGTCGTTTGAGCTGAACTTCCAGTTCTTTGTAGGGTCCAAAAGGCGATCCAAGAAGCGCTTCTCCTGCTCCTTCTTCGATATAAACAGGAAGAACTTGAGGATGCGGAACCTGTTCTCGTACAGGTACCTCTCGAAGTCGTTTATCTGCCTATACCTCTGTTCGCAGACATCGTCCGAGATAAAATGCTTCACCTTTGTTATCAGCACATCCTCATAATATGAACGGTTGAACACGCCTATATCGCCGTAGTTCGGGACCTTGGGATGGATGCGCCAGAGATACTCGTGGTCCATCTCCTCATCGCTGGGCTTCTTGAAGTTCCAGGTCCTTGCGCCGTGCGGGTTCAGGGCGGTAATGACCTTTCTCAGGGTGCCGTCCTTTCCTGCCGCATCAATGCCCTGCAGGTCTATGAGGATAGCGTATCTGTTATCGGCATACATCTTGTATTGAATGTCCGGGAGCTTTGCCAGGTATTTCTGCAGTTCCTCGACCGCCTTCTCCTTGTTTTTCTTGTACTTTCCAGTGTAGCTTGTGTCGAATTTCTTCAGATTGAACTTCTTTCCGGGTTTTACCATCAACTCGTCGAATACCATATAATTCACCGCAGCTGATTATGTCGGACGGATTATTAAGTTTGCTGTGCGATAGTGTCATTTTGCAAGTATTTTGAAACAAAATACGGCACAACTTGTTTTCTTTTGACCCGTCATGTTTGCAATAATGCAACAATATTAGATCAAAAGAAAGTGATTAACAGTCCAACCGCCTATTCAACATAGGAGGTTCCACTATATTCCCAAATTCACTGACAAATAGTTCGGGATGCTCGGTATGGACGGGAAAGATCTTCTTCGGGTTTATTTCTTTAACGACATTAAAAATCTCATCCTTTGCACAATGGCCGGATGCATGGGCCTGGTGATAATCCAAACCAAAATATTCCAGCCAGTTGTGTTTCACTTCATCCTCGATGTCGTCCTCTTCAAACGGCTCGCTCATCGAATGGATGAATATGCTGCCTCTTTCCGGTTTTATATCTATGAGTTCCGCGAAGTGCGTAAAATTCATGTGAAGGATAAGCTCTGATTGATGGCTGCGGACATATTCCGCGTCCACGGACGCATCTAAATCAAGAAACTCTTTTTCCCATTTGTCGCGTCTGTCCATTTTGCGGGCGTATATCAGCATGTTTTCATCGTTAGTCGGATCCGGAACTTCTATTCTCGGATCATCCACCAGGCATTTCAGAAGATGTGCGGTCTTAGTCGAGACAACAAATTTCCTCCCGCTCTTTTCCGCGAGTTTGTGAAACGTCTTCATCCGGTCTATATCCCTTCCGTAGAAACAGGTTGTCACGAGTTTTTTGGTATTCGCAATTATCCTGTCGCTGCGGTCAAAAACACCCTGTTCGGACAGGTTTTCCCTCTTGTCCGCCGGGGCCACCCGCGTCCCTTCGCATATCATGATGTCCGGCTTTTCGTTTTTTACCTTCTCCACAAAATCCCTTGAAAGTTTCGCATGCGTTCCATGCAGCCTAAGGTCGCCTGTATATGCAAGCGTTTTGTCCGATGTGTGGATTATGAACCCGTAGGCTGCGGGCGCGGAGTGGTCCACATGTATCGGCTCTATCTCGATGCTGTCGATTTTTATTTTGTCTCCTGTTCTGAATGTTCTGTAATCGTGTTCGCCGAAACCCTGCCTTCCCGTCATCTCCCAGGAATCCAGCATCCTTTTTGTTGTTGCACCCAGATATAACGGAATACCCTCGTCCAAAAAGCGGATGTGCCCCAAATGGTCGAAGTGTATATGGGATAAAAAAACACCGTGAAATTCCGGCTCTGAATACTCAAAATCCGTTGATTGGAGCACCTCTTTCGAATATAATCCTTTGATCTTCGGAACCAGATTCAATGCGAAATAGTCCCTGAGGCCAAATCTCTCCCTTGCGGTAAGCCACTCTACAAAAAACCTCTCTCCGAAAATGAAACTCTGTCCGAAATCGAGGAACAGACGTACGCCCCTGTCTTCCAGCAGTACCTTATTGCCGCCAATCTCGTTTACCCCGCCGTAGAACGTCAGATTTGTCAAAAAAATCACCTCTCGATTATATGCAGTATCTCTTTTATATCGCTTAAAACGAAATCAACTATTTTCGGATCTGCTTTTTCGTTGCTGCTATATTTTGCAAGCGCTGTTATCATCCCCATCTTTTTGGCGCCTTTCATATCCCGCTCTATACTGTCCCCAACGAACAATATTTCGTTCGGTTTCATCTTTAATTTTTTTACGACGTGCTTAAACGGAAGTTGAGAAGTTTTCAGGCCTCCCGCATCATCAGGTGTTATGACAATGTCAAAGAGGTTGTGTATCTTCATGGCGTTCAGCCGCTGCCACGCCTTCAATCTCGGGGCATCCGTAACGATGCCTATTACAATGCCTTTTTTTGTCAGTTTAGTAAGAGTAGAAATAACATTTGGATACGGTTCCAGTAGAACGTTCTTTGTTCTAAGATATGCGTTTATAGCGGCGGCAAGGATTTTATCGTCTACCTTGCCGATAGTCCGTTTTAAAAATTCGGTAAAAGCGGTATCTGACTCTATTCCGACTTCCCAATATGTTTTGTGCAGTTTATCGCAAGCGTCCTCAAGTTTCATGTCCAATCCGGAATCGACCATCGCCCTGGCGGCCTGTTCGCAACACTTCCTCTTCATTTCTACAAAATCCACCAGGGTGTTGTCTAGATCGAATAACACCGCTTTGATTTTCATAGGTCGTAGATGGATAGAACAGTTATTAATTTTTGTTTTTCAAATCAACTTTATTTTTGTTGTTGGAATTCTCCAAACCTTAATATAATGAAATGCGATACCCGTTCAAAGAAATGTTTTGATAAAAAAGGTGTGTTCTATGGAAAATATGGAAAAAACAGAGAAGAAATTCAACCGCTGGCTCATCGTGGTGGGTGCGATACTTATACAATTGGCTCTCGGGGCGATATATGCGTGGTCCGCATTCACGACGCCGCTGGTTGGTACGGCAACCGCGCCAAGTGAATACGCTTTCACAAAGACAGAATTCAATGCGATATTCAGCGCAGGCCTCGCTACATTCGCCATAATGACGATCATCGGCGGCCGCATAATGAAGCGGTACGGCCCGAGGAACACGGCAATACTGGGAGGTGTTGTCCTGGGCATGGGTTATATTATGGCAGGCCTTACCGGGGCCAGTTTCCCGGCAAAGCTCGTGACTCTCGGCATAATAGCGGGCGCAGGAATAGGAATTGCATACGTCGTACCTATCGCGACAGGCGTAAAGTGGTTCCCGGATAAGAAAGGGCTAGTCAGCGGCATCGCGGTCGCGGGCTTCGGTTTCGGTTCTTTCATCTGGATACTTCTCGCGAACCCTCCAAGCGTCCTTGGAATTTCGGGGCTCATAACCAAAGCCTCAGGCACGTACGCCTATACTGTAGCCAATATTGATTTCGTTTTCATTCTCTACGGCATTATGTTTCTCGCACTTGTCATACTCGGCTCGCTTGTCATGGTGAACCCGCCAGAGGGCTGGAAACCTGCGGGCTGGAACCCGCCCGCTCCCGCGCCAGGCAAGAAAGCAGTATCAAAGGGCTTGAGCACAGCCGAGATGGTAAGGACGCCGCAGTTCTACGTAATATGGTCAATGTTCATGTTCGGTGCGCTCGCAGGGCTCATGATAATCGGGAATGTGCAGTCATTTGCCAAGAATGCCGCGGAAGGATTTTCGGCCCACGGATTTTCGGCCACGGAAGCTGCGGACTTCGCGATCATCGGGGCGGCGATATGCCTGCCGATACTGAACGGGATAGGAAGGATAATCTGGGGCCAGATATCTGACAAGCTCGGCAGGAAAAAATCGCTCGCGATAATGTTCCTGATACAAGCGATTATGATGGTGGCGTTCCTGTACACCACGACCAACCCGTACGCCTTCTACATAGTGGCCGCGTTCATAGGATTCAACTTCGGCGGCCTGCTTGCGATGGCGCCCGCGGCGACAGCAGACTCATTCGGCTCGGATAATGTGGGGATAAACTACGGCTTCGTATTCACAGCCTACGGGGTCGGAGGGGTTTCAGGCCCGCTTTTGTGCGGATATGTTCAGGATAACGGCATGAGCTTCATGTACGCTTTCATCCCCGCGGCGGTAATGTGCTTTATTGCAATGGGGCTTGCGTTGATATATAAGCCAGAGGTATCGCGCAAGGAACAGCCCCAGGACGCGGCAAAGGCCTGATCGCACCGCCCTTTCGCCAAACACAAGAAATCGACCGCCTACTCGTAAAATCCTTGCTATGCGGTTTGCGTTTAATTCGCCCAATCCACCGAATCCCAACGTCGCTGGACCAGACAGGTTCGGTGCTGCTGTTTTTATTTAAGAACAATCCACAAAATTATAAATACTATATTCGCATATCTGCCGTTTACAGGTTCATAAGAATGAGCCTGAATAAGAAGGTATAATCAATGAGCTTTGAAGAAAGAAGGCGCGGCGGGTTTGATAGAGCCCCCAGAGAAATGCACAAGGTAGTCTGTTCGGACTGCGGTGCAGAAACTGAGGTACCATTTGAACCCACAAAAGACAGACCTGTTTATTGCAGGGACTGTTACCAAAAACACAGACCACCAAGAAGATACTAAACTAAGAAACCCGATATGGCGATATAATACGATATACTGTTTTTAATGAAGTATTATTTGTCTATACGATGGGAGATTTAGATTAGTTAGACTTGTTACATGGTTAGTTTACTTGCTAAATCAGAGTACCGCACAAATCGAGTATAATTTCGAGAAACGTGAAAAAACGATTTGTGTTTTGCTTTGAAAATATGCAGCAGGTTAATTTATTTAAGTTGAATTCTCGACATCATTAATCAAACAAAGCTATATGGAAATTATAAATACTATATTCGCATATCTGCCGTTTACAGGTTCATAAGAATGAGCCTGAATAAGAAGGTATAATCAATGAGCTTTGAAGAAAGAAGGCGCGGCGGGTTTGATAGAGCCCCCAGAGAAATGCACAAGGTAGTCTGTTCGGACTGCGGTGCAGAAACTGAGGTACCATTTGAACCCACAAAAGACAGACCTGTTTATTGCAGGGACTGTTACCAAAAACACAGACCACCAAGAAGATACTAAACTAAGAAACCCGATATGGCGATATAATACGATATACTGTTTTTAATGAAGTATTATTTGTCTATACGATGGGAGATTTAGATTAGTTAGACTTGTTACATGGTTAGTTTACTTGCTAAATCAGAGTACCGTGCACAATCAAGCGTGCGTTGCTCTGAAAATATGCAGTAAGTTAATTTAATTAATTTGATTACGTTTGATTTTTAGCATCTTTAGCTTAGTGGGTTAATAAACCTTTAATACTATCTGTATTGTTGCAGATTCTGTGAGCGAGAAATACATAAATCACCCATTATTCAAGCAGAACCATATCGAAAAACGCGCCTACCAAACCAACATCACGAAAACCTGTATCGGACAGTCTACACTGGTTGTATTGCCGACAGGGATGGGCAAGACCATAATCTCTTTGCTTGTCATAGTCTCCAGGCTGGGCGAAGGGGAGGGAAAGATACTTTTCCTTGCGCCTACAAAGCCATTGGTCGAGCAGCATGCCGGCTTTTTGCGGGATGCACTTCTAATAGATAAAATAAACATATTTACAGGCGAAGTTGCACCCAAGAAAAGGATCGAGTTATGGAAAGAGAACAGGATCATCGTATCTACGCCCCAGGTAATAGAGAACGACATAATTTCTGGCAACATAGACCTAAAAGACGTTTCCCTGATAATTTTTGACGAGGCGCATCGTGCGGTCGGCAATTATTCTTATGTTTTCATAGCCGAGAGATACAAGCAATGCAACGGCCTGGTATTGGGCATAACAGCCTCGCCCGGAAGCGATGCGGAAACAATACTTTCAGTGTGCAAGGCATTGAATGTGTCGAATGTAGAAATCCGTTCCGAGCACGATCCAGACGTCATGCCGTACGTACACGACATTGCCGCAAGATGGATATCGGTCGAGATACCCGAAAGCATGAGGAAGATAATTGCATTGTTGGACAGCGCACTCGAAGACAGATTAAAGGATTTGCGCTCTTTTGGGTTAATCAAACCGAAGGGAAGAGTATCTACGAGGGAAATCCTGGACGCGCAGAGAAGAATCCAGGCCAGAATCAGAGCCGGCGGCCCCAAACCCACGCAATCGTTGTATCATGCCGCATCCATCCAAGCAGCCGCGATAAAGATAAATCATGCAATAGAGTTGGCAGAAACCCAGGGCGCCTCTGCATTAAAAAACTATTTTGAAAGACTTATCGCAGAGGCAAATTCGAAGCACGCATCAAAGGCGGCAAAGACGGTATCCCAGGATCCAAAAATACTAAGTGCCATAGAACTTACAAACACAACATCTTTCGAGCATCCGAAATTAGAGCGGGTGGTTGGTGTCGTCAGCGAGCAGTTACGGATTAAAAAAGATTCCAGGATAATAGTTTTCACTCATTATAGAAACACATCGGAGTTGGTTGTGGAAACATTAAACAAGGTCAGGGATGTCAGAGCGGTTCGATTCGTCGGCCAAGCCACAAAGGATAAAGATATAGGGTTAAGTCAAAAAGAACAGGTAGAGATAATCCAAAAATTTAAAGACGGGGAATATAACGTTCTAGTGGCAACAGCGGTCGCGGAGGAAGGCCTCGACATACCAAGCACCGATTTAGTGCTATTCTATGAGCCCGTGCCTTCAGAGATAAGGACCATCCAGAGGCGCGGGAGAACGGGAAGAAAGAAACCTGGAAAAATGGTGGTGCTTATTGCGAAGAGGACGCGGGACGAGGCATATTATTGGTCTAGCAGAAACAAGGAGAGCAAAATGAAAAGTACGCTCCATCTTTTGAGGAATGAATTAAAAGACAAAATAAACATCGGAGAGCCGCCGAGTGAAGAGGAGATAGATGATATGAAAACAAAAAAGCAAACTAGTGTACCTACGCGCGACGTTCGAGTATCGCATGATATTGACATTGATGTAGAAGTTGCGGAGAATATTTCCGAGAAAAAAGGAAAAAAGGAAATCCAGACAACGCTTATTGGCTTTGCCGGCATAGAGAAACCGCGTGAAAATTTACAAAAGCCGGTCAAACAAGAGAGCGTTACGGCATCTCAAACAAAAACCCCTCTCGCAGAGAGACAACAAATGCCAACAAAATCAATAAAAGATTCTTTAGATACGGAAGAACTCGTGGAACCTGTTTCTAAGGGCGCTGTTCCGGAAATTATCGTGGACACAAGAGAGTTTGTCTCGGGCGTAGCGAGAGAGTTATCGAATCTGGGGCTTATTGTTCACCCGAGACAATTATCCACGGGCGATTATATTCTTTCTGAAAGAATCTGTGTAGAGAGGAAAGAAACCAAGGACTTTCTGCAATCGATTATAGACGGGAGATTATTCTCCCAGGTACTTGCTTTAAAAAGAGCGTACCTGAGGCCGATCCTTCTCATAGAAGGCGAGGACTTGTTCACGGCAAGGCAGATATCCCAGACCGCGATATATGGTGCGCTGGCTTCCGTGGTTTCAGATTTCAACATCCCGATATTCTTCACAAAGGACGAGAAAGAGACAGCATTCTTCTTGGCAACGATTTCGAAGCAGGAGACAAAGGAAGGCAGGATAGCAAAAGTGCGGGGAGAGAAAGGAGCGATGAGCATGCGGGAAAGACAGCAATTCATAATCGAAGGTTTGCCGAATGTTTCCGCCACTATTGCACAACGGCTTCTTTCGCATTTTGGAAACATAGGTGCGATATTTAACGCGAGCGTAGAGCAGTTATGCGAAGTAAAAGGCGTTGGAAAGAAGACTGCGGAGGAGATTAGAAAGATTGTAGATGAAAAGTATCTAGGATGATGGATAAGGGATCAATTCAAACACATAGTTTTTTTCGCACCCATAAACTAAATATATCTAAAATCATGTAACGCCTTATATGCTCACCATAAACGCAGACCTCCACATTCACAGCAGGTTTTCCGGCGGCGTAAGCGAGAAGATGACGCTCGAACTCCTTTCGACCGGTGCGAAGCAGAAAGGCATCCAGCTTATCGGAACCGGTGATTGCTTACACCCCACCTGGTATAGCGAGATAAAGGCGCTTTCCAAGGCTGGCGGCGGCAAGGCGGGCGTTGACGGCGACGAGGGCACGTTCGAGCTTAACGGGACACGCTTCATTTTGAGCACGGAGATCGAGGACAATCATCGGGTCCACCACATACTACTGTTTCCGTCGTTTTCGGCCGTGGACGGATTTATCGAAAAGATAAAGGGCAAGAGTTCTGACCTTGCGGCAGACGGCAGGCCAAAGGTCCATTTCGGCGGTGAAGAAGCGGCGCAGTACGCAAAGGACGTCGGCGCGCTTATCGGCCCGTCGCATGCGTTCACGCCCTGGACCGCGATATATGCAGCGCACAACAGCCTGAAGGACTGTTACGGTTCGCTTGCGGATTATGTCAGTTTCATGGAACTAGGTCTCTCCGCGGACACGTCTTATGCAGACAGGATTGCGGAACTTTCGAGGCTCACGTTCGTGACGAATTCAGATGCGCACTCGCCTTATCCTATCCGCCTGGCACGGGAATTCAACCGGTTTTCCGTGAAAGAAAATACGTTCAGCGAGATTGCAAAGGCAATACTTCGCAAAGGCGGGCGCAAACCAATTCTTAACGTGGGACTGCCGCCCCAGGAAGGCAAGTACAATGAGACCGCATGCACACGGTGCTTCATACACTACACGATGCGCGAGTCGCTGATGAAGAAATGGCGCTGTAAGTGCGGCGGAATAATAAAGAAAGGCGTCCGCGACCGCATCGAGGAGCTCGCAACTTATCCTGAGCCGCGCTCGCCTGACCACAGGCCGCCGTATCTGCATTTAATACCGTTAGCAGAAATAATCGCCAAGGCGTTAAACCAGAAGAACCCGCAGAGCAAGGCTGTATTTTCGGAATGGAGCAAGATCATAGAAAAGTTCGGAAATGAGGTAGACGTACTTGTGGACAGGGACATAGAAGAAATCCAGGCAGTTACACGTTCAGAGATAACAAGGGCAATCAAGCTGTTTCGAGAAGGCAAGGTCATTATTCATCCAGGCGGGGGAGGGGATTACGGCAAAATAGAGCTGCCCCCGGATTCGACGTCAGAACAGACTCCGACTGCAGCAAAAAAGGGAGCTAGGTTCGAGCATGAGATAACCGACGATGGGGATGCACCTGTGAGGTCAATAGGCCAGGCAAAAGGAGAGCAGAAGAGCATATTCGACTACTGATAACGGCTGGCGGGTGTCTGAAGTTTGCGGGAAGAAGTGGCGCAATTTGGGTTAGCGAAGCGAACCGTATAACCCGTGTTATCGGAAGTGGCAGGAATACCCTTTTGAGAGAGTATCAAATCACAAAAGTAAAAACGGTTATCTCGCAAAACGACATCTCCCATTGTAACTGCTATCTTTTCTTGGAATATCGGTCCATCGTATACAAACGAGTGAAATTCTCCGTTTTCGCCGCATGGGTCAACACCGGAAGGGAGCTCACGCAAAAATTGCTTATCATAGAGCCTACCCGCAAATCTTTTATCAAGAACATTTGAGTCAACACAGGTAATTACCGCTTTGAAACCTAAATCTATGAATGTATGGGCAAGTCCAGCAGTATCCCTTTTCCATATAGGGAAAATTCCCCTCATTCCTATTTTTGATAAGTTTTCTTCCCGATACTTCCTCAAGTCTTCTAAAAAAATATCTCCAAAAACAACTGATAAGACGCCTTGACTTTGATACTCCATCAGCATGTCTCTCATTTTTGCCTCATACTCATCATTAGACGCATTCTTTGTGATATAGACCTTTTCGAGCGGAATACCTAAAGACTCTGCCTGTTGTTCAAGAAGAATACGCCGAACACCATGCATGCTGATTCTATCGTAGTCCTCTGTTACAGTTGTCAGTAATGCTGATATTTCATAATCGTGAGTCCTCTGTAGTTCGTAAAGAGCCATGGCGCTGTCCTTGCCGCCACTCCATGTAAAAAGGACTTTTTCGGTCATGTTAAACCTCGGTTGCCATTTCCGATAATGTTTGGCGGGTATCTGAAATTTGCGGAGTTGTAAAGTAAAATCGATGACACTTTTACGAGTGATACAGAATGCATCAAGCTCCCTCAAGGGGCGGCTCCGCTCGCCCCTTTCGGTCGCATGCCAGAATAATCTCGATCTACAAAGTTTGCTACCGCAAACTTTGTACGATCTACAACATTGCCGGTGCAATGTTGTACGATCTATGGCATTGTTAGACAATGCCATACGAACGTATGAAATTTCCTCAAGAAATTTCATAGTACGTATGGAATTCTGCGAGAATTCCATAGTACGTACAGACTTCTACGAGAAGTCTGTAGTTAGGTGGCATTCTGGCATTCAAGAACCAAAAACGCGGCAATTCACATTTGTTCCAGAGGTAATAATTATAGATTTTTCATTTTGTGTATATATGCAAAGACCTTGATTGCCAGCGAAGTTAAGTTCAATTTTTTGAACATATGTTCATTATTTTGAACCATGATAATGCATCTTTTTTGCTATTGTAAATTTATCGCTCGACACACCTGCCACTGATTTCACTTAACGGCATGGGCTATACGAAATCGGCATAAGCCGATTTGGGCGAACAAAGTGAGCCGTACATACTGTGTTTTTTGCTTGGCAGAATTCTTTCGTTCTATATCATTTCTCTGAATTTATCCACGGTCAAATTTGCATCTCTGAGTATGCTCTTTAGAACTTTAGGGTGGAGAACTTTTTTTGAATGATACGGGACCGTTACTCTCTTCCCTTCATCGTTCTTGTAAATCATGTGGCTCCCACTTTGCCGCACACAAATAAAGCCCAGTTTCTCTAAAACTCTAATAACTTTATCGGCAGTAATTCGGGGGAGCTTCCCGCTCATACGGCCACTTCCAACGAAGTTAGGCTGATAGTTTCAACGGTGGGGACGTCTTCCCCTGATTCGAGTCTGTCTTCTATATGAAGACGAATGGCATCTTTGATATTCTGTATGGCTTCCTCGTAGGTGTCTCCCTGTGTATAGCATCCTTGGAGTTCTGGGCAGAAAGCGAAATATCCATTTTCATCCTTCTCGATGACTACAGAGAGTTTATAATTTTTCATGGTAGTATCTCCTTCTTTATTAGTAATATAATATCATCCATCCTTAAATACTCTTTCTTCTCTCCATCCGCCAAGCAAAATGTCGCCTAACGCCTGGTGGGTGTCTGAAGTTTGCGGACTTGTAAAGTAATGTAACATCACTAACATTTTATGAATGCAACCATCGTTTTGTAAGCCACTTCTAATTGACACATCGGGAATGCGTCGATGCTCCCCAAAGGGGCGGCTCCGCTCGCCCCTTTGGGTCGCATGCCAGAATAATCTCGATAGGTGGCATTCTGGCATTCACAAAATTCAAGATAATAATGGTAGCTATCGTCTTATTTTATAAGCATAGCGAACGAGCACTCGTGCGGAGCAGAGTGCGAGGGAGCGAATATCCATTATCCACTTCCAGAATTAATAAGTGTTAACAATCATGGTTTACTTTATCGGAGCAAATATTTTCCATTTTGCATATAACCGCAGTTCACTGAATTATTTCTATCCACCGTGCAATACACCATTTATTGAATTCTCTCTCCCAAAATTATCTTGGGGGTTGTTATCAGACATCTGGTAAACTCCTTGAAAAAATGTTCGAGCCCGGACTTAGTCGCCTTGCCATGCGTTATCTCGTTATCCAATTCCCAATATAATACATAAGTAACTGACTTTGGCGCTCTAGTGAGCTTAATCGCAGGCTCTCCTTTTTTGACAGAAGCGAAATCGCCAGGCCTGTGCGTCCGCTTCATGTATCTTACATCTTTAACGCCAGGAAAATTTATGTGGTGGTCGGCTACGCGCTGAATAAGATTCTCGAATTCTAAGGTCTTGTTTGGTCTTACTTCGTAGATACAAACTTCGATGAAGGGTTTTGATGGTGTGGTCATAAATGGTTTCACCTCATGGTTCGTTTAGGCGGATTGCGTATGATGTTGGCGGGTATTAGAAGTTGCGGAAGGCAATTTGGGTGAGGTTCTGTAAGACTCGAACCGTATATTCACTGTTAAGTGAGCCGAGCCGATATGCGAGAGTGCAACGTGCCGACGAACCCCGAATGAGCGAGGAGAGTAAAAATGGGTCGCGGCGAGAAATTATAGTTTTTTTGTCAATTCTTCATAAGCAGTAATAATAAAAGGCATCTGTGGTATTATTGTTTTCATCTCTACATTTATAAGGGGATTGTGAGCAGATGTATCACCTAAGAATTTTATTCCTTCAATTTCTTTTGCTGTTTTTGGCATTAAAAATGGTTTTCCATGAATCTTGTTTGATGTTGCTAAATTAAGCATAGTTTTCAAACCAACTAAATCGCACCCGTCACCTTTCAATTTATCCGATAAACCATTTTTAGCAAATGTCAGGAATATCAATTTTTCTAAAATTTTTCTTAACAAAAACGCAGTGCAGGTTCCACTTCTTCCATAAACATAACAAACGTCCCTTATTTCAATTTCAAAATCCTTACCCAATGTATTTATAAGTTGTTCTGAAAATATCTGTTCTGGAGCAGAAGTTTTACCGGTAAGATTTAATTCTACTTGTTTTTTGTCCTTCCAACCTGGAAACCAAAAATTTCTTTTATTTCTACCTTTGCCAATAGTTTTGACTTTAACAATATCTTCTTTCAGAAGGGGTTGCATTGATGCAGTAAGACCATTCACTTTGATTTTCTTACCTGCCCCTTCATTTAACAAATGAATTAGTTCTTGGGATGACAGAACATTGGAAAAATCCCCATCCTTGAGTAATTTGCAGACTCGGTATGGGAAGCTACCCTTTTTTGCTAAAAATTTTTCACAATTCCTTAATACAATCTGCTCATCCAAGTTTTCACCAAACATATGCTTTATATTTCTTCTTGTCGCTTAATTTTGAAGCTTTTCTCAGTTGCTTCCTTCCTGCAAGTCTTAACAACGCCATCGCCACCCTGTTTAATTCACAATGATACTTTCCAGTAAGCTTCGCATGAGTTTCCTCTGCATTTTTAGGCTGAGAAAAGAAGCCGCTATTGCGTAATTCAATTATGTAGTTGGAAAGAGATTGTTTTCCTGCTTTTGTTTTTGGTTTCTTAGACTTACCAATCAATGCTTCTATTGCAGATATTCTTCTTTCATGGTCCTGCAATATTTCATTTGTGTTTTTGTTTTCTTTCATTTATGCCACCTAAATATGATATTTATATTCCCCTGCTTCATCTTTTTTTCTTTGTATCTTCTCCCTCCTCAATAGATAGAGCAGATTAACTCTTATGTCTGTGAGTTTTGCAGTGCAACCTAGACTATCTTTTAATTCTTTTTTTATTTCCTCGGCAGTTTTTGGCTTCTTATCGATTATCTTCATAATTTTTTCTGCAACACTTGTTTGTTTCTTCTTTTTCAATCAATTACCTCTTGGCGTAAACCCATTTTTTATCTTGTTTTATTCTTCTTAATTCCTTATTTTTTACCAAACCCAAAACAATTGGGGACAAGGTTGTAATCGGGACAAAACAACCCTGTTCTTCAAGACTATTCTTTAATTCGGCTAGCCCTTTTGGTTTATCAAAAAATCCTTCAGCTATCATCTCCCTCATTTTATCTGTTACTGTAGGCTTTGCATTTGACTTCCGTTTAACAAATTTCTTTAATTCCTTTTCAGTTTCTGGTTTGTAATCTCCTTTATACAGAGTCATTATTTTTGATATCTCTTCGGGAGTTCCTTCAACAATTATCTTTGTTCCATTTTTTGTTTCAATATTTGCTTTTGCCATTTAGATCATCTCGGATAATAGTGTAATACCATAATAGTACAATAACACATTTAAATCTTTCGGTTGGAAGTATTCGAGCCGATAGACAAGAGTGCAATGTGGTTCGACTAGGGGCAATGAGGTGAAAGTTCGAAAACCTGCCGTAAATTCCGTTGTTGCCACCATTTTCTTATGAATTCGATTACCCCTATTCGTAGGTAAGTTTATATTATATGAATACATATGCACTTATATATGGGAAGAAAAACAGTTGCTTTAAGTATCGACGAAGATATCTATGGTGGATACAAGAAATATTGCGAGGAGAACTCAATAATCTTGTCTCGTAAAGTAGAAAAATTTATGAAGCAAGAATTAGGGAAGGCGATCAAAAATGAGTAATAAACTACCCTTTTTGCATACACAAATACTAGAACTTGCATACAACGAATTAATGAATAATAGCACTTCTCTTGATTTCATAAAAATAACTGAAGAAACAGGTTATCCGTTAAATAGTAAAATTTTATCCAATGCTATTCAAAAATTAAACGAAAAGGGATTTATTCAAACTCAAGAGATTCAAAATAATGGAACTAAACTTCTAAAACTGAAATTACCTTCAAAAAAACCAGATATTTTTAACATACTTAGCTGTAAAGATACTAGTAAGAAAACTGGGTTTATACCAACTATTAACTTTGAGGAATATTTTAAAGAGTATCAGTCTAGACGTAATTATCAATATCAAATTGATAAGACCAAAATGGAATCTCTCAATAATTATGGAATTGTGCACAAATGGTATGATTATTTAGAAGATTTTCCTTTCCAATTTACATGGGATGAAATAAAGAAACATTGTAAAACTAGAGATGATATTGTTTTAGATCCTTTTTCTGGAAGTGGAACAACCTTAGTTACAGCAAAACTTACAGGTCACAACGCATATGGGGTTGATGTAAGTCCTTTAATGAAGTTTATTTCTGAGGTTAAAACTACATGGGGTGTCGATCTTGAATTGTTTAAGAACAATATGAGTATAATAAATAAAAAGTTATTATCAGGCTTTAAAGACATTGATGAAGTTAAGATAAAAAATGATTTTTTACAAAACATGCCTAAAAAAGAGATTAATCAATGGTTAAGTCCAATTTTGCAAAAACAAATTGCTTTCACAAAAGATAAGATTAATGAGATAGAGAGTGAAAAAATAAGAAAAATCTTTCTTTTTGCAATGGCAAAAAGTGCTTTTGATGGTTCTTATGTTGCTTTATGCCCAGGTACAACTTTCTACCCCTATCGAAAGAAAATACCATTCTATGAGCTATTCATCAAGAAACTAAATCAAATTTATTATGATTTGAATATTTTGTCAAAAATGGATCATTATGGGCAAGTTAAGGTTATCAATGGTGATTCTAGAAAAGTATCAAAATTAATATCTAAAAAAGTGAAGTTGAGTTTAACTTCTCCACCATATCCTAATGATTTGGAATATACCAGACAGACAAGATTAGAATTATATCTTCTGGATTTTGTGAAGAACATGGATGAAGTCAGAACTCTAAAGAAAAGTATGGTTAAAGGAAGCACTAAATTAATATTCAAAGAGAGCGACAGTGCAAAATTTGTAGAGAATAATTCTTCAGTTAATAAAGTAGCAAATAAAATAGCTGTAGCATTAAAAGATAAGAATTGGGGATTTGATTACCCTCGGATGATAAGAGAGTATTTCGGGGATATGTTTCTTAATCTAAAATCACATTTGGAGATATTAGATGAAGGTGGTGTCTATATCCTCGTGGTGGGAGATCAGACATATAAAAATATAGTCATACCTGTTGGTAAAATTCTTGCTGAGATGGGTAAAGAAATGGGTTATAGTAAAGCAGAAATTGAACACCACCGGATGAGAAGAAGTACCACGCATAATATACCTCTTCCAGAAGAAAATGTAATACTTTATAGATAACTACAACTGATAGAATTTTTCTCTTGAAATCTTTTTGCGTACTTTATTCAAAATATCTGTTTCTTCATTCGGCATCGGCGCTTTATTAGACATTGCGCTTTGCATCAAATTGGGGCTAGTTGAGCAGCACTTGCCCACCTTGATTTTGTATTTATCAGTATATTTATCATACTTTGATTTTATAACTACAAATATCAAATTTTCTTTTTTATCCGGTTCTTTATTTGTAATGTCAGTCATCTGAATGCCGTAAATAGTGCATAAAACGTCAAACAAAGAATCTTGTATAATCCAAATTGATTTTCTCTTAAAATGTTTAAACAAGTATCCCTTATCAATCATTTGTAGAGAACTTCCTTTTATTGATGCTTTAGAGTTAAGACCATATGCATAATCTTTTTTGGTTATATCAACTCCTTTAAAAAAATCTCGAACACATTCTACTAATGCTCTTGTGCCTGTAGTAGCATCCGACTGCAATTCCAAATGAGCATAATCATGAATTGTTAATTTGTTATCACTATTCCTTGTTATTTGACATAATATCCCGTCTGCTCTTCCATAATCTCCAAGCCCTATTTCTGAAACTAAAACTAAATTATTACCCTTGAAAAACTTTTGTTTTATATAGTCAAATATTATATATTTATCATCTTTATTTTTTTCGAAAAATCTGTAAGGACATATAATAACAGGGGTGGGGTTTTTCGAACCTCTATGCGTATGAAGTACTGAACAAGCTCCAGATTGATGATTGAGTAAAGGTTTTCCATTAACATCTGTTAGATTGGATTTCTTATTTACAGGATCACATTCACCGTTTTTGAATATCTCACAAAAAGGACATTTACACTCTTTCCTAATTTTAGAAGCCACGCCTCCCTTATTGGTAGGTGGATATCCAAAAATTTCGCTTACATACCGGTTCATATTACTTGCATTCATTAGTTATGCTATAAATCTTTTGTTTTAAAAAACCCTCAGTTTCTATTAAGAAAAAATTTGGGCGAAGCCAAGCGTAACGCCAATCCAACCATCACCCGTGTATCCTATACCTCAGCAACCCACCCATTCCCCCAAGCGCCACCAACTTCTTTCCCCCTTCATGCACGCTGCTGATGATTGTGATTTTTGTCTTGGTATTCTTCGCAAGCTCTATCAGTTTGTCCGCTTTTTTCTCCCTGATCATAATGTCCACTATAAACAGCGTTTCTACTGCGCCCATATTTAATGCGCTCTCGATTTCATTCGGGCCGTAAACAGCCAAACCGTTCTTTGCGATCTCTCCGAGGAATTGCTCTATCAGCTGGATTTCGTAGGCAGTCCTCGATTCCTGGACCAGGCGCTCTGCTGTGCCCCTCTTTATCGATTCGTATATTCCGACCATGCCTGCGTGGCCGGTATGATCGATTATGATATTCGACATCAACTGCGGATCTCTTGTTTTTGCAAACTCGATAAAAGCTTCCTTGGCGAAGCCTGGTCCGAGTATTACCAGTTGGGAGCCTTCACCGCTCGCCTGCGTATGCTTCGAGGACGTTTCTCCTTTTCCCTGTCTAGATTTCGAGGACGTTTCTCCTTTTCCCTGTCTAGATTTCGAGGACGTTTCTCCTTTTCCCTGTCTAGATTTCGAGGACGATTCTCCTTTTCCTTGTTTGTTCTGGAATACTTCTCCTTTTTCCTGTTTGTGTCTCTGATGCATTTCTTTTTCCTGCGTGGACGTTGGGCCCCCTTCTCCTTTTGCCTGTTTAAGTTTGGCAAGCACTTCTCCGTAGAATTCATCATGCCCTTCCTTTGATTTTGGCGTGGGATATTGCTTGCCTGAAAAATTGGCTGTGATATTCGCTATGTGGCGAACCCCATATTGTCTCAATTCAGCGATTGTCGCCTCGCCGTCTTCTATGGCCAGGAACGTTACGATAGGCCGGTTCGTTTCAGCGATTGCCTCCTTTATCTGCTGGAGCTGGTGGTCTTTCCAATCCTCCTTTACGATTTTGATATCATCGCCCACATCTATATTATGCGTGTGATACGAGCCGATATCAACAGGCCCCTCCTTTATCGTGCCAAGTATCCTCAATCTGTTGGAAAATTCGTGGAATTCTACCTTCTCCACCTGTAACCCCAGAGTCATCGTTATTTTTTTCGGCTTATCCGGTCTTATCTTATCGTCTTTCATTTCATCCAGGCGGTACGTCTTTGCGTAGGCAATATCGTCCTTTTCCAAGATGTTGCATAGGTACCAAAGGTCGTCTAACGTCTCGATCAGCAGTTTTATCTCGCCTTTTCTCGCGTCTTGATGCAGAACTTTCATTTAATGTGCCTCGTTGTCCCTGTATTCCAAATCGCACAGTGCTGTTGAAATAGATAAATTTAATTCCGCAAAATGTAAGAAGGGAGCGTATTGATACTGAGAATTTAACGTGGTACTACTTTTCTCGGTTTCGCCGGCTTCTTCGCCAAAGCGCATATCAGCCTTGCGGTTTCGTCCATATCCCTCGTGTGAACAACACGCACCTTGTGCCGGGTGCACCACACCATTACGCCCATGAGCGTGCCGAGCATCGTATGTTTGTGAATCGAAAACCTCTTTCTCTCTATTACAATGGTCTCTTCATCTTCCCATGTGGGATTTTCTCCCTCTATCAGGAGGATGGCAGTCTCGTAGTTCTTTTTGATTTTTGCAAGGTGGTCGTAAATGTTCAACACTGTATCGCCGGGAGAGTGCTGGTGTGTTATATTGACAAAAAACTCATGCACGCGTTCTCTTTCTATCGACGTTTTGCCATTATCCAGTATATAGTGGCCGCCCTTGCCGCATGTATCCTCAACCTCAACTTCACAACCTAGCTGTTGAAGTTTTTGTCGTATGTTAAACGGTTGGCCAGCGTCCACAACAATTTTCATTGTTTCTGCTCGCATTGTCTCACAATGGAATTTTGATATATATCTATAACAACAAATAAGAGAAGGCCTTTTTCCTTTCTCAATACATTATATTACGGGATTATGCCTTTCTTGCCGCAATTTTCACAGGTTATCACAATCGGGCGTTCCTTGTACTTACTGACGTCAACCTCTTTCAGCGTCGAACAATTCGAGCATCGTACTGTAATCAACTCTTTGATCTTCCCACGCTTCTTCCTGTATGTTATCACGGCGAAACCTATGAGGACTGCCCCGCATATGCCGCCGATAAGCATATACCAGATGGTAAGGTCAGACGGCCCCTTTACTATCAGTGCAAAGCTGGTTTTAGTCTGCTCTTTATCGTTGTCCCAAACTGTCAGGGCTACGTTAAACGTGCCTGATTTTGCATAGGTGTGCGTTACCATTTTTCCGGAATCTGTTTTTCCATCTCCAAAGTCCCAGACATACCTCTCTACTACTCCGTCAGTATCATAAGAACTAGCCGCGCTAAGTTCTACACTGTCTCCCACATTGAGCGACGGTGCGGTGGCGTGGATATTTGCCACGGGTCGCATATTCACGACATTTACTGTGACGGTGTCATTAGCTGTTAAACCTTCATCATCCGTCACTACTAGGCCAACTGTGTACTTTTTCTTCACATTAAACCTGTAAGGAACTATCATGCTGGGGTATTCGACACCGTCTATCTTCCACACAAACTTTACCAGTGCCCCATCGGGGCTGTAGGAACGCGACGCATCGAAAAACACGTCCTCGTTGATAGATACTTTAACATCATAGCCACCCCCGTTAGCGACCGGCGACAATTTAGGAACTTTTACAGTTTCTGAAACACTCGTCGTCGCACCTGTATCGTCCGTAACTGTGTATGTTATATTGTAGGTGCCACTATGCTCATATTTGTGGGTTGCATTTTGCTCGTCGCTGGTGACGCCGTCACCGAAATCCCATAGGTAGCTTACTATCTTGCCGTTCGGGTCATACGATGATGGGGCTTTAAACTGGAATATGATCGCCTTTGTTGCATTAGTGACATTCACGAATTTAGTGGTAGTTGCATTTATTACAGGCAGACTGTTGCCTATTTCGATTTTAAACCTAACTGTCCTCATGGCACCAACGTCGTCTGTTAGTTTTACGACTACATCATAAGTGCTAAGGTTTGTGTACGCGTGCGTCACAGTCTGTCCAGATTTCTGTGTGCCGTCCCCCATCTCCCACATGATGCTTTGAACACTGCCTTCGCGGTCATAGGAGCGTGAAGCATCAAACGAGATGTTCTTGTTCGAGGTGATGCCCTTCACGGTATCATCATTGGAAACGCTTTTGCTGTCAACCCTAATGTCAGCTACAGGTGGGCCGTTGCCTATATCGATCGTGAACGGAAACGCATTTTCTCCTCCTTGGTCATCCGTCAACTTTACTATTACCGGATAGCTCCCCTCGGACGAATATGCGTGATGTATGACATTCTGCCCCGTTTCGACTGCGCTGCCATCTCCCATGTTCCAAGATATGCTCGCTATCGTGCCATCCAGGTCCGTCGAGTTTGAAGCATCGAAGGTGATATTTTCATTGATTGAAAATTTCAACACATCATTTTTGTTTACGTCCGTATCGCCGGCCTTCACTCCCGCTATCGGTAATTTGTTGGCTATGGCGATGGTAAATCCAAACTGAGTATCTCCTCCTTTATCGTCCGTCGCTTTCACAACCACGCTATAATTGCCGTCCGCAGCATAGGAGTAGCTTAAGGTTTTTCCTGTTTTGGCCGTACTTCCGTCTCCCATGTTCCAGGATACAGTTGCAACTTGGCCGTCTGGATCTGATGATTTTGACGCGTCGAGATCGATTCTCTCATTCTTCGAGAAGTTCAATACATATCCTTTGTTTATATTTGCTCCACCAACCATCACACTTATCACGGGCAGTTTGTTCCCGGTCATAATTGTCAATGTTTTTTTGGTTGAAGTCAACTGGCTTACCAGGCTGGCGCTTGCGCCAAAATCATTAGCGTTGTTTTTGCTATCTTTAACAACAAGTGTTGCTGTATAATCTTTTGCAGATGCATATGCGTGTGTTGTTGTCTTTCCCTTACCGGTAGTTCCATCGCCGAAATCCCATGAGTATGTAAGTGAATCGCCATTCGGGTCGATTGAACTGGAAGCATCGAAAGTGATCGGCATACCCGTGCTTAGTGCGCCGTTTGTGACGAACTTGGCTGTGGGGGGATAATTTTTGTTCTTGAGCACAGCTAACGCATTTTTAACGTTTAGTACCCCATTACCATAGTTGTTGTTCGGGTACGGGCCGCTGCTAGATGGTTGGGATGCAGATTTTATCAGGATATCCTTTATCGTTGCGGGCATGAGTTTCATGGCGCTTTTAGCGGTAGCCGAGTTGTATTTGTCGAGTTGTTTGTTATGGTATTCGAGGAGAAGGGCTATGGCGCCGGACACATGGGGGCATGCCGCAGATGTTCCGGTAATGTAAAAAGTAGACGAGGAAACGTAAATTTCTTCGCCGATTGCAACGAGATCCGGTTTGATTCTTCCATCAGCGGTCGGACCCCTTCCGGACCCGCTCCACACACTATTCTTCTTGTTTACGCAGCCAACCCCGATAACTTCATCCGAAGTTGCAGGTGGATTTATAGACCCACTGGTCGGACCATCATTGCCCGCAGCGGCCACGAAAACAATGCCCTGTGAAACCAATGCCTTGGCGGCCATGTCCATTTCATGGCGGCCGTCTAATCTGGTTGCTTGGGTGTATGGCACTCCCATGCTCATGGACACTATGTCTATTCCTCCAAAATCGTCTTTATGGTCGAGTATCCATTGAAGTCCTGTGAGCATAGGGAACGAGCTCGAACTGCCGCTCGAGTCGGCAGTTTTTACGCCTACTAATTGTGCGCCGGGTGCGACCCCCGCATACCACGAACCGCGGGCGACACCAGCGGCAATGGACGATACATATGTGCCATGCCAGTGGTCGGCGTATGGTTGTGTCCCGCTGCCTACGCAATCCTTCCAACCGATAATCTTCGGAGTTTTACCGTCAGGCAGGGTTTGTAGGGATGGGGTATTCGGGTCAATGCCTGTATCTGTTACTGCGATGGTTATGCCTGACCCGTCAACGTCAAATCCAGCATTACGGAGAGTCGCCTTATCCCCAAATTGCAGAGGAACGCTTTCATCTAAACTGCTTTCCATACTTTCGTTTTTATACACCATGTCAACCGCAGGATAGGCTGCAAGTTTAGTAATGTTCTCCACGGGCATCTTAAGCCACACCGCGTCGATTATCGTGAAGATTTGTTCTACCTTTGCGTCGTAGTCTCCAGCGATTTTTATAAAACCTTCATCTTTCGATGCCAACACAAAAAGCACGTCTATATTGTCGGTTGCGCTCATTGTTTTTAGGCACACATCTAAATTATCTTGGAGTTTGTTGTTATTCTTGTCGTTGTTGTCGGGCATTATCGGTATATTTTCGGTTACCACACCGTCTGTTTTTTCACTGGACGCATAACTAAAACCCGGAAAAACACTTACGATTAGCGTAATTACCATTAACAAAGCAACAAAATTTAGCAAGCATAAATTAGTACAATTTTCTCCCTTCACATCATAGCCCCCTCTCTCAATTGTCAACAACATCATCTTGTAGTTGTCGGCAATAAATGAGTACGTTCTATTATATAAGGATAATGGAACAAATCGTTTTCGACCGCAAATAAAGTTTCATAGCCGCGTAAAGTCCATAACCCTGCAATCACTTTGACTTTCGTAGATTGTAATGGAAACCAAGCATAAAAATGAAACAATAAACGCCTCCGAAATAGGCCAATACGAGTACTGTTCCGTTAGTTGGGAACTTTTGCGTCAAGGCCATAAACCAATATCCAAAAAACTTGAAGTTGGCACCGCGATGCACGTCGAGGTTGGAAAAAAATCGACAGACGAAGTCGTGCAATCAAAATATAATATCCTGGAGGCAAAAATAATCTACACTGATTTGGACAAGCCGGCAAAACCATTGTTTTCGAAAAGGTTCAAGGTTTCCGGCAAGCCCGATTATATCGTGAAAAGCAGAGATAGGTATATCCCGATCGAGCTAAAAAGCACTGTTGCGGACAAGCCGTATAAAAGTCACATCTTACAACTAGCCGCATATTGCCTGCTGATCGAGGAGGAATTCAATACCGCAGTGGAATTTGGAATAATAGAGTATGCAAACGGCTCGCAATATAGGGTTAGTTATGACATTCCATTAAAATTCGAGCTTCGAAAAACATTAGCGGTAATGAGGGACCATTTAAAGAAAGGTACAGTAGAAAGAAATCACAACTCTCCAAACAGATGCAAGATGTGCAGTTTTAGAAATGTTTGCAAAAATGCAATAACAGAAGAATAGTGACCCCAGGCATTTATGAGATAATTTATAAATTAAAATACAACTGAGGTGAGCATATGTCGGTGTACGGTGAAGATATAGAAATACAGACAGAGGAAGGGGAAATCGTAGATATTACGGGTAATGTGAACAAGGCGGTCTCGAAATCCAAGATCAAGAACGGAATAGTCTGCGCGTTCACGCCCGGCTCTACGGGTGCGATAACCACGATAGAATACGAGGACGGGCTGCTAGCAGATCTCTCTGAAGCTGTAGAACGGATTTTTCCAAAAAAGATGGGTTACAAACATAACGCAAGGTGGGGAGACGGAAACGGGCACTCGCATGTAAGGGCGTCAATGATAGGTCCGGGGATTACGATACCACTCAGAAACGGTGCAATGACGCTTGGGACCTGGCAGCAGATAGTTTTCCTTGAATTAGACAATAGGGCGAGAAGAAGAAGGATTGTCGTGCAGGTGGTCGGCGAGTAAAAACGATTAAACCTGCGCACTATTGAACTATATTGAGCTATTATTAAGTGTACTATTGAACTATAATATTGAGTTATTATTACATCATAATTGATTATAATTATACTATGTTACATACTTGAAATGTAATTTTCATTGTTAAATTTATTTTATTGCTAACTTTAGAATTTCTTAACAGCCTCTTTCAATCGTTCGCGGACTTCATCCGAATACCAGCAGTCGATGAAGAAATCCTCTTTTTCCGCCAAGTGCTTTAGAATTTGTTTTTCAACTATTTCCGTGCGGTTGCGTTTTATTGCTCCAAACGCCTTCTGAGGCAGCGCGCCCAATGATTCGGCTTTCTCGACAGATTTTGGCAATACCTGCTCCAAAGGCAGAACTTGATCTACCACACCCATCTTAAGCAAATCTTCAGATTGATAGAACTCGCCTGTATTCATTATCTCGCGTGCATTTCTGCTTCCGATCAAATTTTGTAAAATACAATCCGCAGGATAAGGAACAGGCACTCCGAGTTTGACCTCGTTTAAACCCATCAGTTTTCGCCCTTCCGCAATGAAACGGTAGTCACAGCAGAGCGCCAATATGCATCCGCCTGCTATGGCGTGTCCTGTGATAGCAATTATCGTGGGTTTGGGCAGGGTATATAATTCGATGCAAAGCCTATCATATGCCTGTAAAAATTTCTTGAAATCTTCCCTGGAAAGTTCATATAACCGCGGGATGTCAAGGCCGATAGAGAAAAATTTCTCGCCCAAACTGCCAAGCACGACGCTGTTCACGTTCGCGTCGTTTCTAATTTTCTGCAACTCATCGGATAGTTCGTTAACGAGTTGCGGATTAATCGCGTTTTTGATATCTCTGTTTAGTTTTAGTATTGCTGTTTTGTTCTGATGTTCTGTGTTGATTAGTTTCATGTTTTATCACATCGTGCCCAAACGCGATGGATAGGGTTACAGTGAGTAACTCCACGTCCACCTTGCAGCATGCCAGTCTAGTGTTAGGTTAAAAATTTTAGCAACCTCATCTGCACGAGTTTTGATGTATGTAGTTATATTAATTTGCTCATATTCGTCGTCGCGTGAAGGAGTAGATGGATAGTATGATATGTTAAAGTATACTGTCGTTTTATTGTTCTCGTTCAGAGCGTCGGTGAATATGTTCAGTTCTGGAATTGTTGAATTGCTTGTGTAATTCCTTATGGCACCCTCATCAATAACAAATCCAATTGCATTTAATTGCGACTCTTTTTCAGTCAAATTTAACTCTTTTGTGCCCGTATACTCTGCAGGGACTGAGACATAAAAAGAATCATACATCATCGGCCCTGGATACTGATAGGAGTATTCAATGCACCCCGAAAACGTAACAACAAGAACTAGACACAAACCAACAATCACGATTTTGTTCATGCCTGATAAATATATTCAACCACTAATAAACCCTTTGTCGTATTTCATCGAGGGAGCGGGTCATCTCTCATATTAGACATATATTTCCCCACGCGCTTTCTAAAAAACGAGTCGATGGGTACATCACCTATAGCCACCCATCATCATTTTCCCCAGGATTTTTTGAGAATCAAAGGAGCGGATTCAAAAAAGGCTGTTAAAGCACCATCGTCACCGATTTCCCAACGCCTCCCTTATCCTCCTCCGCACACCCCCAAACTTTATACCATTCGTCATCATCAGCGTCAATTCTTTATCCCAATCCCTTTCGCACTCGTCAAGCGCCGCGTTCAACGCCGCTTCGTTCAATTTTGCGCCGTACAGTTTGAGCTTTTTATCGATAAGCGCCGCGTCAACGCTCACGCCCCTGCCCAAAAGGAACCAGATGTCGTAGGCGTCTCTCGTCTTTTTCCTTGTTATCAGCGCGCTGACTTTCTCGGACAGAACTTCCTTTAGGTCCAACAGCTGCAGCCTGAACGCGGGTATGTCCTGATACAGCGAGAAGAATTGAAGCCATTCGGTTTTAAGTGCGGGCGCGTTCTCGGAGCTTATGTCCATGCGTATTCTTGCGGCGCTCTCCGGCGTCCCTTGGTACAAAAAGCCGTTGATTGTGAACGTCAACAATGTAGCTGAACCCATCTCCTTTGCCGAGACGCTTGCTTTGTACCCGAAATTCTCCAGGTAGGATGCGACCCTGCGGATTGCCAGCCGCCCTATTTTGCCAGAGAAATCAAGGTCTTCCGAGAATCTGTCAAGGTTGTGGAACTTGTATAATGCTGTCCCTCCCTTGAACACGAGTTCGGGCGCCTCTCTTGAGACGCCGAGCATGATTATTTCCTGGAAGTAGTCCTTTTCGGCATATCCCATGCTCTTTATGCCTTTTGTCCTTGCGATTTTTTTCAATGTTTCAATATCTATCATTTACACCGCCTCTTAGCACTCGCTGGTCCAACCGTTACCTGGACTGCCCCGCCAATTATTTCAGTATCTATCATTTACACCACATCACGGCATTCACTGATTCAACCGTTATCTAGATGCCCCACCAATTATTTCAATACTTATCATCTACATCACCTCGCGGCATCCTTCGTTAATCGCCTTTTACGATTTGTACGCCACCTTCCACTTATTGCTTTTTTCTGCAATGTAGTATCGGGTGCGAACATAGTTCCTGTCGTCTTTTGTCATGGTGTATAGTCGCTTCATAAAGACGCCGGACGCTTCCGCAACAAAGCCGATCTTTTTCATCGTGCTCAAATCTGTTTTGAGCGCGTACTCTTCCAGCTTTTTTGAGTTGCATTGCCGAATAGCTGTTTCTACCTCATCCAGCGGCACCCTCTGGGTGATTATGGCGTCAACGATTGCTTTTTCCAAGTCGGCCATAAATATCTTGAATCCGTTGTAGTTTACGGCGCTGTACCCCCAGAGGTATTTAGTCTGTATTAACTTCACGCCCGATACTGTGCCGTTCCTATGACTCATAACTTCGATTGTTTGCGGTATCTGCGTCGTCGTTCCATGATGCGAGAATGCATACCAGAGCGATATGTAGGATGGATAGCATATATGCGAAGCATATATCACAGGGTCGTCGTGCACGGTGTAGATACCCCTTTTCAGCTTTTTGATGAGGCCTCGTCCAATCAATCTGTGTATGTATATCTTAGAGTAACCCATGTTGCCGATTTGCGCCGAAATCTGTTTGAATGTAAACAACGGCATCCGGCTCGCTAATTGAATAAACTCCCGTTCTTTCATGTCCTCATCTTATGCAATATAGTATAGGTTATCATAATAGATAACGTTTTCTATAAAATTAAAGAAAAATCTATTTATATATAATTTATAAACTGGCTAAAGTGAACAAATGGTGTTTGGCGTAAGGGATGCATATTCGTCACAAAAACAAGGTTTAAAACGTCATCTCTCTCAATCTTTTAACTCTCTTTTCTATTGGGGGGTGCGTCGAAAGCAGACTGACAATCGAACTCCCATGAAACGGATTCACTATGAAAAGCGAGCTGGATGACGGGTTCCCGAAGTCCAACGGCCTTCTCTTGTTTCCATATTCCAGTTTCTCCAGGGCGTCAGCAAGCGGATACGCATTATTTAGGATTTTTGCGCCTGTAGCATCTGCCTTGTATTCCTGGCTTCTCGAGATTGCTAACCGTATAAGCAATGCGGCGATGGGAAGGGTGATCCCGACGATTAACAGCAATATCAGGTTGTTGTTGCCCCGGTCTCTTCTTCCGAACATTGCGTTAAACCATAACATTCTAGCGGCGAACGAGATCGCACCCGCGATTGTTGCGGCTATGCACATGATAAGTATGTCCCTATTTTTGACATGGGCCATTTCGTGGGCGATAACGCCTTCCAGTTCGGAATCGTTCAGCAATTTGAGTATTCCGTCAGTGGCGGCAACAACCGCATTCTTCGGGCTTCTTCCTGTAGCAAAAGCATTCGGGTTTTCCGTGGGAATTATGGCGATTCTCGGCATCGGAATTTCCGCTTTCATCGCCACCCTTTCTACTATTTTGTACAGTTTGGGCGCTTCTTCTTTGGATACTATTTTTGCCCTATATGACCACAGCACCATTTTATCGCTGAAAAAGTATGCAAAGATATTGAGTAACGAGGCCATTGCTAAGAAGAATATCATCCCGCTTATCGCATCACCGATAAACATTCCTCCTATAAAGAAGCCAAGTAAAATGAATATGAACGTCAGTATCGCGAATAAAAAGAGCATTCGTGCAGTTGCTCCAACAGAGCTTGTACTATTTGTCAATGTTATCCCCGCCGCTAATCACCCAATCATTGATATAAATTTTATGTCACTGTTTATTATGACTCTCACATTTAACATAATTGATGCATTTTGTGCATAAATACTGGGAAAGTAAACCAATCTTTTTCTTCAGTGAATAATTCCGTTATTGTGCCTTTTCGATTATATCGTTTATAATTGATAATAGCGGGCCTGTCGGGAGTTTCGCAATCTGTGAAATATACCCACAGATGTTTCGAACCCGAGTCAGAGGCTTACTCCAACCGAACTTATGGGGGTGTTCAAATGATTGCCGGAGGCCCCGGTGCTGTCCGCTACACTACAGGCCCAATGTCTGCAATTGTAATCCAATTCTACATCATTAAGTTTTGTTCGATCCTCAGTTTATCGGTTTTTCATCCAAATCGTCGGCTAAATAACTTACTTTTCTTTCAGATTACACATTCTGTTTCTATTATAGTTATTTAGCCTCCTCCAAACTACATCAACATCATCAACCCTCATCCTCTGGTTTATCTCGGTGTCCTTTATGCCCATTCTTACTCCGCCTTTATGCATAATCATACCAGTCCACGCAATCATAGCGCCGTTATCCACGCAGAGTTCGCCCTTTGGCACAAAGAATTTTGCGGCGCGATCCTTTGCCATCGTTTTTACCATTTCCTGAAACCTCTTGTTTCGCACTACGCCGCCGCCGAGAAGCACTTCATTTTTTTCGGCATGCGCCATTGCCCTTTCAGTCACCTCGGTGAGCATGGCAAACGTGGTTTCCTGAATGGAATAGCATAAATCTTCAATGCAGCAGTTTTGTTTGAGAAGAAGCATGCTCGCAGTCAAAATCCCGGAGAACGCAACATCCATGCCCTTCACGGAATAAGGAAGTCCGATGTATTTTTTGCCTTTTTCGGACAACTCCTCTATTTTGGGGCCAGCAGGGAACGGAAATCCGAGATACCTGCCGAATTTGTCCAGCATGTTTCCAAGGCCTATATCTAGGGTTTCTCCGAACACGCGGTATCTTCCGTTAGCAAACGCTATCACCTGCGTATTGCCGCCGGAAACATAGAGAAGCATGGGATCTTTACAGTTCGTGGTTTTCTTCCCTATCTCCAAATGCGCGATGCAGTGATTAACGCCGATTATCGGGATTTTCAAGGAAAGCGCTAATGTTCTCGCGGCTGTTGCTGCCGTCCTCAAGCACGGCCCCAGCCCGGGGCCTTGTGAAAATGCTATCAGGTCTATGTCGCCATAGCTTATCTTTGCCCCTTCGACAACGGATTGAATTATTTCCGGTAAATGCTTAGCGTGAAAATCCGCAGCCTCCCTCGGGTGAATTCCCCCGCTTATTGGCATTATCATTTTAGAAGCATTCGAAAGAATTCTGCACTTGTCATCAACTATGCCGACGCCCATAGTATGGGCTGTGCCTTCTATGCCGAGGCAGATCATAAACTAGTATTAATCAACCATTAAAATAGGTTTGCGATGAAACATCGATGTACATTCTGCGGAAAAAGCTCTTGAACGTTTTTGTGCGGACTGCGTTTACGTAGCCGGCCATGCAATTTTTAAAATTTCAATAACTACTACTGTAGCTATAGAAAAGGCAATAACAAATTTCGGATCGATTTTAAGTGCTGTCTCTTCTTCAGCATCGAAATATCTTATTAATCCTGCTGCGGAATGAAATCCTTCGCTTTTTTTGCTTTTTGACGGCGGCGCCATTCGATTTACCTTCTGCTTTTAATAAATCAATCAATACTATATAAATTTTGATGCTACTCCCAAAGCCTCGTCTCCATAATCTGGGATTTATTGAAATTCTCCAATCTCAGATAGTAATCAGCAGTATCTATGAGCGCGTCGAGAGGCGTTAATCCGACGATTTCGCTCCCGATTATCGGAACGCCGTATCTCTCAGCCTCCAATCTGACCATTTCGAATACACGGAATATCGGACTCCTTTTATAGTTAACCAGATTCATGGAAACCTGAACGATGCCGCGCTCTTTTATCTCGAATCCCAGTGCCTTTACATATCTGAAGCCGCCGTCCTTGTGTCTGATCACGGTAGCAATCTTTTTTGCGATTTCCAGGTTGTTCGTTCCAAGATTTATGTTATAGGCGATAAGGGGCTCTCTGGCGCCAACCACTGTAGCGCCCGCCGAGGGGTGTATCTTTGCCTCCCCGAAATCCGGTTTTCTGTCTGGATTCTTTCCGATCTCTTTACTCAGGCCTTCAAACTCTCCTTTTCGTATATCTGCCAGGTTTGCCCTGTCTGGCCTAGTGGCCGCAGCCTCGTAGAGATATATAGGTATCTTCAATTTTTCCGCAATTTCTTTTCCGAGTTGTTTTGCAATTACGACACATTCGTCCATGGTAATGCTAGATATGGGAACAAATGGAATAACGTCTGTAGCACCGATCCTTGGATGCTCGCCTTTGTGTTTTCTTAGATCGATCAGTTCCGTGGCCTTCTTTGCAGCTTTGAATGCGGCTTTTTCCACAGCCTGAGGCGTGCCGATAAATGTAATCACTGAACGGTTGTGGTCCTTATCCATCTGAATGTCGAGCAACTTCGCGTCTTTTGTGGATTCTATCTCCTTTGCAATCTCGTCGACTACGTTCTTTCTCCTGCCTTCGCTGAAGTTTGGCACGCATTCCACTATCTTTTGCAAGGTTCGCCTCTTTTTGCCATATCTCTTTCAATATATAGATTTGATTATAACTATAAACGGCCAAGCCGTTTTAGAAGGATGTCCGGATTCTCAGTTACTGCGATCTTTGCCTCTTTTTTGTCCAAACCGGCGCCCAGTGCGATGGCTATCGCCTTTCCTTCATCAATCAAATCACACACGTCATGGGCGTCTGTATCAACTAAAAATTTAGCACCAACTTCTTTTCCCCGCCTCGCTACGATGCCGTTGGTGTACGAATGCCCCGCCCTGGCTGTTATCTCTAAGAATGTATTGTTGTCTCTTGCCTTCTCTGCCACCTCCGCAGTCAAAAAACCAGGATGGGCGAGTATCGATACGTCGGGGTTACCCACGGCAATTAGATTTGTGCCTTCTTCAACTGGTTCAACTGGAGATTCCCCATGAACAACAATTAATTCTGCCCCGCATTTCTTCGCAAGGGCGATTACGTGGTTAATTTTCTTGAGTGGCACGTGAGTTACTTCCACTCCGGGAATTGCAATAATGTCCCAATTTTTCTCTGCCATTTTGCAATCTGCTATGATTTCTGGCACTATGCGTTCCACGTTAGACAAACTGACGTGATCCGTAATCCCTATCGCCTTATATCCCATTACAGCCACTCGCCTGATGAGCTCGATGGGTAAAAGCGCGCCGTCACTGAGTATTGTGTGCGTATGAAAATCGCTCCTCAACAAATATCACCTATATACAACGGTAATGTGTGCATCATATAAAATATTGCGGGAAGCATGTCATTGTTTGTTATATCTCTCCATCTCGCTGAATATGCACCCACAGTATTTCTGTCTGTAGAGTTTTGTTTCACGCCACACTGAACGGGCGTTATTAAACCCTGGCCTAAAATCCTCATAATAAAAACTAACTCCGTGTTTTTTTCCCACGCGCTCACCAACCTCTTTTATGACATCGTGTTTCTGGTGCGGGGAACCCAGGAGCGTGGTCGTGAACATATCGAAATTTTCAAGTTTGGCGGTTTTTGCGGTTTCGTTCAATCTGAATTCATAGCAGAAACTGCACCTGTCTTCGGTATCAACCGCGCCCCTGAGAAATTCTTTTAAACGCTGGTCATCTTTGTAAATCATTTTTATTGCCTCGTCTTTCGTAATGCTTTCAACGTAACCCCTTAGCGCATCCATCCGCATCTTGTGTTCCGTGTACGGATGAATATTCGGATTAAAGAAAAAACCAGTTACCTTGTGATCTTCTTTTAATAATGTTTGGTAAGGATATATAAGACACTGTCCGCAACATACGTGGAGGAGAATGTTCACGGCTTGCTATATGCCGTGCACCAATAAAAAATGTTTTCCAAGAACAAATGCTAGAGGCCTTCAATAACCTTTATTTAATATATGGCAATATCCACAAGTGATGTATGTAATCCGATATTTTCGCGAAGAGGACATTGCTTCCGTGATGAGCATCGTCATGGACACTCTCAATGAATTTTATGAGTCTTCACTCTACATTACATTGCACAATTTATGGAAGGAAGGAATTATCGTTGCAGAGAGCGGCGGAGAAATCGTAGGTTTCATTTTAGGAGTAGCATCTGCACCAAAAGAGGCAAGAATTCTTATCCTGGCGGTTATTGAAAATCATAGAAAAAAAGGTATGGGCGGTGCTCTATTGAAGGCGTTTATTGCGGAGTGTTACACCAAAGATTTAAAAATTATAAACCTTGAAGTTAAGGTAGAGAACGAAGATGCCATACGTTTCTATACTCGGTATGGCTTTGCGAACATAAAGACACTTATTGATTACTATGCCGAAGGTAAGAACGCATATCATATGCAGAGGGTGCTATAGGTTCCATCACACAAACTGACGTAACCATTTTTTGGTAGCAACCACAAATTTAAATCATTGATTATTGTTATCGCCTTCGGTGAGTTCATAAAACTTCCAGATGTTCAGTCGCGTACGCCTGCTTCTTCCTACCACCTGACGAGGGTCGGAGTCAAGGGCGTGAAAAAACCAGTACACATACGAAGAGGCAGCATAAAATCGATTCTGATGCCGACTATCGATCTTTTTGTGGATTTACCGGCAACACAGAAAGGCTCCCATTTATCGAGAAATATCGAAGTGATTAACGAAATAGTCGATAGCAGCGTTCGTGAACCCGTTGACGGCCTGGAAACGATGTGCGCAGTGATCGCCAAGAGATTATTGGAGAAACACAGCTACGCTTCGCGATCCCAAGTAATAATGAGCAGTGATTATTTCCTGGAAAGAAAGGCATACTCGAATAGGAAGAGTATTGAAAACTACAGGTTGATTGCTCAAGCCAGTGCAGAAAAAAAGAATCACATACCGACTAAAAAATCGATAGGCGTTGAAGTGATCGGCATGACAGCCTGCCCCTGCGCACTTGAGACAGTAAAACAAATGCTGGGCACCGACAGGGCGAAAAGGAAGGTATTGAAAGAAATGCCGGTGATGACGCACAATCAAAGAAACATCAGTTCTCTTATGATCGAGGTTTCGGAAGAATATCCTGTAGATGCGAACGACTTGATCGACATCGTAGAGAATTCATTCAGTTCACCAACCTATGAGATGCTTAAGAGGGAGGACGAGGGAAAAATCGTATTGCGCGCCCACCGCAATCCTAAATTTGTAGAGGACGTAGTGAGAGACATCCTGCGCCAGGTATTGAAATCTTATAAATATCTTCCTGATGATGTTGTGGTCATTGCCAGAAGCGAGAGCGAAGAATCCATCCACAAACATAATGCGTTTGCTGAGAAGGTTACGACGTTGGGGGAGTTGAGAGGGCACAAAAATCCCAAAAAGGGTTTACATTGCGAGCATGCTCCTCTTTAAAATAATGCGATAAATAATTTTGAAGGTGGTTATAAATGAGAAAAAAGGAAATAAAGAAAGTCGTAAGGCAAGGCTATGCAAAAATTGCAAAGCAGGATAGCACCTGTTCGTGCTGTGGAGGCGCGGATTTAGCACAGGACATCAGCAGAAATATAGGATATACGGATAAAGAACTTAAAGAGGTTCCAGATGGTGCAAATCTTGGGCTTGGGTGCGGGAACCCCATCGCTCTTGCTTCCCTGAAAGAGGGGGAAATCGTGCTTGACCTTGGCTCGGGTGCAGGGTTCGATTGTTTCCTCGCGGCGAACCGGGTTGGAAAGAGCGGAAAAGTGATCGGCTTAGACATGACGCCGGAGATGATCGAAAAAGCAAGGGGGAACGCCAAAAAAAGCAACTACAAAAATGTAGAGTTCAAGTTAGGTGAAATAGAAAACATGCCTGTCGAAGACAATTCTGTTGATGCTGTGATTTCAAACTGCGTCATCAATCTCTCGCCCGATAAATCGAGAGTATTCGCGGAGGCGTTCAGAGTTCTAAAGCCAGGTGGAAGAATGATGGTATCCGATATTGTTTTGGCGAGGGAGCTTCCAACAGAGATAAGGAGTTCAATCGAGGCTTATGTCGGCTGCCTTGCGGGCGCGGTCATGAAAGAGAAGTACATACAGACAATAAAAGAAGCTGGCTTTAAGGATATTAAGATAATGGGCGAGTCGTATTTCCCAATTGAATGTATGGCTAACGACCCGACAGCAAAAGCGATCGTTAAAAGTATGGACATATCGGATAAGCGTGCGAAAGAGTTGGCCAACTCGGTTATCAGCATAAAAATTCAGGGTGTAAAACAAAATTGAAACCATGCAGAAATATATGTATATAGCTATATCTCAAATTTATTGCATCGGATTCTGGCAGTTTGTGCATATTGGTATGCGCTCGTCTACACTGGCTCCGCAATACCTGCAAACTTTCGTGGGCAATGCTCCTTGTGGTGGATATGGGTATGGCGCTGGCGCTCCCCACTGTGCCTGATATTGTTCTGCGGGTATGGGATTATCTCTGAGAGGATCGGCTTCCAACGGATTATACCCAAAAGGGTCGGTCCTGAAAGGATCGCTTGCATAAACATTTTGAGGCGCGACCGATGTCAGCAGTTCGCCAGGTTGCGCATATTGCGGTTGCGGGACATAAGGCGGCGGGGCAGCGGTTGCGGGTTGTGTTGTTTGGACACTCGCCGGTCGTGTTACTTGGGCGGGCTGTAGCGGTTGCACTGCTTTTGCGCTCTTCTCTGTTTTTTTGTGCGGTTCGGATAGGTAAAGATTAACGAATGCAATAATGGCACCTATGGCGATTATGACAATGCATATGATTATCGTTATCGTTAAATAACTAAGGCTTCCCGATTGGGAAATAGCGGCAGCGCTTTCAGCAGGATAGAAAAATGAACACAATAGCATTGTCGACAGGCTTTTCATCGGTTGTATGTATTGTTCTATAAATATTTAATTTATGGGTTTCCCATCCCGGATTGGTCAGTATCCTCGAAAACAAACAATTCGTCTATCGTCGTGTTAAGGGCATTGGCTATATCGTGAGCAAGTTTTAACGAGGGGTTGTAATTTCCTTTCTCAATAAAGAGAATAGTCTCTCGCCTTACACCTACTTTTTTTGCAAGGTCTTCCTGGGTTAAGTTATATCTTGCTCTGAGCTCTTTGATTCTTGTTTTCATCTCGATCCCCGATCTGCCTTTTTATTGAAATACTTAAATGAGACTGCGTAGATTAAGATACTGCCACATGATACACCGGCAAGAATATTTCCAGCCAGCAAGAAGTCGGGATAATCTTTACCTATCGCTATGAAAATCATGCCCAAGAGCGCAGTTGCTATTGCAGTTACCGTGTACGACACCCTCGCGGCCATGCCCGCAAGCTTATCTATCCTTTCATCTGTCAATAACGCATTTGATTTTTTACTTAGTAAGTATAACCCAGCTACACCCGCTATGAAGGCAAGAATCGGCACAATATAATTGCCTAAACTGACAGATACCACTGTTATTGCCCCTAGTGCGGCTCCTATCAAAACTTTATACAATCTATAATTCTTGTATTCCATATCTCTCACCCATTATTTCATTTTTTATTATGTTGCCTAATCTTAACTTATTATTTGTTTTACTTAACATTATGTTAGGTATATGTAACATTTGCTATATAAAATTATAGTTACTTAAGAAAATTCTATTTTAGATTGCAGACAAAAAAAGAACGATCGGCACCCAAAAAGGACGTGGTGCCGTCAGAGTGATTTTGGATCTTACTGCGTCTTGCCCTCTTGTGTTTTCAGTTCCCCGTCGGCCTTTGGCGGCACTGCGGGTTTTGGCTCGGCCTTGATAGGTTCCGCGCTCTTCACTTCCTTTGGCGCATCCAGTTCCGCTTTTTTCTCTTCTTTAGGCGCCACCGGTGCCGCGGTTTGTTCTTTGCCCTTTTCCCTCGAAAGGATTGCTGCTGCAACAAAGTATACGATACACGCACCTATGAACATATATGCGCCGGTTCCAAGGCCCCACTTGAGGCTGATCGAACCTTCTGACGCGTTAGTCGCGTTCATCAGGACGCTGCTTTCCCCGCTCATGGGGGACGCGCCCATATTTTTGAAGATGTCGCCCATAGGATTGGAATCGGATCCAGACGAGCCCGAAGAGTTCGAGCCTTTTGAGAACTGCGACATAAGCATCGGCATCATCGTAATCGCGGCCAATGCCAATATCACAGGGATCAGGACTGTTATGCCGCTTACTATGAACTTGTTGCGCCTTTTCCTTACATTCTTGCGCAGCACGCCCCAAAGCCCCATCACAAATCCGAGTATTATCACGATATACATGACGAGCTCAAGCGTGAGCGGCGCGGGAAGCTTTGCCAAGTCTCCCACAGCCATATCTTCAGACATGCCAAAGCTCTTGTTGGTCGCATTACTCTTGGCATTGTTCGTTATATTGTTCGTTGCATTGTCTATGTCGCTCTGGCTTATGTTCTGCGACGAGCTTATCACAACAGATACATTAACCCCGCTCGCATTGAAAGGGCTCTTTATGACCGCAAATTTGGTGGGAGAGATCTCGATGAACGTGTAGTAATCGTTTCCTCCCCTGCCTGTCGTATTCACATAGACGTTGGTAGTTACATTTGAGTCAGTTTCTGTAAATGTCGTCTTGTTGTCTATCTTCATCGACATCGAATACAGCGGCATAAAATACGCCGCAAGCGCAATCAACATCGCCACTATTCCAATTACAGTGCCAATTGTCAGCTTCTCTACTTTGGCCTTCATGAAGGTGCCGAATGTTTTGCGCCTTTATAAAAATAGCGAAATTGCCTATTTGCTAGCTAAAGAGTCACTAAACCACCATGGGCTAAAGCCCATGGCGTGTGACAATGCTTTAGGCGGACGCCACTAGGGCGTCAAAGGACGGTGGAGATACACGTCATGGGTTCGCTCATCCACCCACTAAAGCGGGTGGCGTCCGCGAACCCATGGTGGTTTACTTCGCCTTTCTTTTATTTATCCTGGTTATTATTATATCGGAATCGTAATCACTTATGGCGTCCAGTATGTCGCCGACTTTATCTTTTTCTGCCAGTATTGCAGTAGCCGGGCCAGTGCCGGACAATCCCGCGGTGAACGCGCCTGCGTTCATTGCCTTTACGGTGGGTGTGAGATCCAGCCCCAATGCTTTGGAATAAGCTAAACCATTAAAAAGAACCGCATTTTTTACATCTTTCTTTGCTGCCATTTTATGAACCGGTTCTATTATATTCTTAATTTTGTTGATTCTATTTAACGGCAAGTTATATTTTCTAATCTTCTCTCTCGGTACGTGGATGACTACCACATATTCGTCGCTTATGTGATATTTAGAGAGAATCTTCCTTTTTACATTATCCGTAACTACCGCGCATCCAAAATACGAGGCGGTGGCATCGTCAAATGCTCCTGTAACAGTAACGCCAGCTTCGAGCGCTGCGTCCACGCCGAGATTTATGGCTTCTATATCGCCGCATTTCTTGGATAGCACCTTTAATGTGGCAAGCACTATCGCATTTGCCGCAGTGCTGCTGCTTTTTAATCCACGTGAGATAGGTATGTCCGAGTTAGTAGTTATCTCTGCACCGTATTGATCTTGCAAATCGTATTTTTCAAGGACCTTTTTCACGCATTGTTCCGCTAACGCTGTGTCCTCGCCCGCGTCATTATTTATCATCACTTCAAAGTAGCCTGGTTCATGGGTTAGCTCCACACTCGCCTCTGTTTTCAGCCCTATCCCGAATGCTGCGCCTTTTCCAGTGGCGATAGCGTTGACTATTGTGGCTGCACCGTAACAGTATGCTTTCCCAATCATTTTTCATCAAACTCCTGGAGATTAGTTAATGCAGCATGCATCATTATCTCTATCGGCGCCTTTTTTCCAGTCCATAATTCAAAGGATTCTGCTCCCTGATACACGAGCATGTCTATGCCGGAAATTGCCTTGGCGCCTTTTTCTTCGGCATAAGTCAGCAGTCTTGTTTTTATCGGGTTGTAAACTACATCGAAGATTGTTATGCTTTTTTCTATGCATCTCTTATCGATAGGAGAGACGTTTGTGTTCGGGTGCATGCCGATCGGCGTGCAATTTATGACAAGACGAGAATCCAGAACTGCGGTTCTCACGTCGCCGAAAGTGTACTGCTCTATTTGCCCGAGTCTCTGAAAGCGCTTTGCGAATTTTCTAGATTTTTGCATGCTTCTTCCAACCACCGCAACATCCGCATCACTTTTCAACAACCCGAGTGCCACTGCCTTGGCTGCACCGCCAGTGCCGAGTATTACCGCCTTTTCCCCGCGCACATCCACTCTGTATTTTTTTAAAGCTTTTAGAAATCCGGCAATATCTGTATTGTATCCGATTAACGAGCCGTTTCTATTAACTATAGTGTTTACCGCGCCTGCCTCTGCGGCGCTGGCATCTAACGCGTCTAAATATTTAACTACTGATTCCTTATGCGGTATGGTTACGTTCAGGCCGCGAAAGTTTAATCCCCGCATAATGCCCATCATGTCTTTTAGAAGATATTTTTTAATTTCGAATGGCAGGTATGCGAAGTTTAGATTCAATGCATCGAATGCAGCATTATGCATCTGCGGCGAGATCGAGTGCTTTAGCGGATATCCTATAAGTCCGCAAAGAATGATATCTGTATCTGGCTTTCCTTTCATATAAACCATCAGAGATATACAACCAACATTATTTTTATTTATAAACATTGTTATGAAGATTGCAAAGTATAGACACTGTAATTCGCAAATGGTTCAGCAATACTCATAAAGCAACTCAAACTCACATCGTTATGAAAACATTAATCTTCTTTTTCGTCATTTAGCTATTTGATATGTCACAGAAAAATAAGTACGTTTTAGCAGTGGACATAGGCGGAACAAAGATCGCAACATCTCTGGTCTCTTTCGAAGGAAAAGTATATTGTAAACGTGTAATAAAGACTAAGCCAGAGGGCGGAAGAGAAGGCATAATAGAAAAGATAAACGGGGCAATCGAAAAAACAATGCTCGATGGAAAAAAGAAACATATAACGCCCATGGCAATTGGCATAGGCTGCGGAGGGCCTCTCGATTCAAAAAAAGGGATAATTCACTCTCCCCCTAACATAAAATCACTCAGAAATGTTCCGCTTAGAAAAATTGTGCAGGAAAAATTCAAGCTTCCGGCATTTCTCGAAAACGATGCGAACGCCGCAGCACTGGCTGAGCACATGTTCGGGGCGGGAAAAGGCACCAACGATATGATTTACATCACGTGGAGCACTGGCATAGGCGGCGGAATAATTCTTGGCGGAAAACTTCACCAGGGAAAGGATAATTGTGCAGGGGAAGTCGGACATCAGGTAGTATTGGTCGGAGGGCATTTGTGCGGTTGCGGAAAAAGAGGGTGCCTGGAGGCAGAGGCGTCCGGCTCCGCCATAGCGAATATCGGCAGGGAAACGATAAAGGAGATGGAAAAAACAAATAAGAAAAAGACAGATAAGAGAAAAATAATTTTAAATAAAATTAAAATAGAAAAATTAACTGTGTTGAGTAAGATTAAATTAGAAAATCTGACTGCCCGAGATATTATAGACGCGGCAAGAGAGGGAGACCGAATATCAATAGAGATAGTAAACAGGGCTGCAGACTTTTTTGGCGTTGGGCTTGCGAATATCATTCACATACTGAATCTGCAGATGATTGTTGTGGGCGGCGGAATCAGCAAAGCAGGCGATTTTGTATTTAGGCCTGCAATTAAGGCGTTCAAGAGAGAAACAAAAGGATGGCCTCAGTCCGATGTGGAGATTAGAACCAGTTTGTTGGGTGACAATATCGGGGACATCGGGGCAGCGGCTGCGGCGATTGTAGGGTTGAGGAAATGATATCGATCGGGTTCTGTTCCATTAATGAGTGATAAAGTACCCTGTTCATTGACTGGTGATGTTTTTGCGTTTTTCTATGTATTAAAGTACGGTTCGAATTCCGACGAGCCCATAACAATGGGGGGGTTATATACAATATCGAAAAATGATACCCCCTACGAAAGGAGATACGATGGGATATACTATGGGGGCGTTAGAGAGGATATATTTATTTATAATTTAATAATATGATGATGTAGTTCGGGGGAGTAATCATGGAGACTAGTTTGGATGTGTATAAATCAAATCCGTTTGAGACAAATAGAAAAGACTATGAGGACTACAAAAAAGAGAAACTTAGATTTCGCATCATGTCATCTTTATTGTTAAAACCACATATTGATTTTATGATACCATCACAACTGGAGAAAGAATACTATGACGTTTTAAAACGTATAGAGGATGTGCCAAATAACTATCCTGATGGGAAAGACGTTGTCAATATGCTTAAAGATGGTGTTAACCTTGAGATGAAACACTCTGTTGGTGGATATGTCTCGTTAGTGGTTGCAATATTTAGTTTAATTTTATCGTTTCAAATTACTTTGGAGCCAAATTTACCAATAAAAGGATTTTTCTATATTGTTTCTCTACTCACGCTTCTCTGTTTCTTTCTCATCTTTATCGGTTCGCATAGTGGGATATCTCAAAAAAAGAGATGTTATGATGAACAATGGATGAGAACTTTCAAAAAGGTATATAGAATAGAGCCACAGCCAAAAAATCCCTGATTTCATTGTTATTACTTGCGGATTTTCTCAATAACAACTTTGTCTTCATCTATTCTAATCCTAACCTTTTCTTTCGGTTTAAACGGAAAAGTCGAATCTTTATGCACATCTGCTGGTATATATACCATTATCCTTCCTTTTGTTGGTTCTAATACTCTACCTATACCTTCCAGAGACATTTTTTTCACCAGAATGATGTAACAAGTGGTAGTAATAATCTATAACCTATTTTAATATCAAAGACAACAATTTATAATACCAAAACGATATATCGAAAAATAGTAATAATATGATGTAAATATGTGTATAAATTTGTGATAACTATGGAATCCCAACAATATGACCCGAATAACCCACAACAATACAATCCACATCAACAACCCATTCAATACCCAACGGAACATCAGTATCCATATCCACAACAACCCAATATCCCAACTACAGCACCTAAACCACCCATAAAACTGAGTTTCTTAGATGAAATAATGTTATTGGATAAAAAAGCATTATTGATTTTAGCGACTGTAATAATAGTCATCATTGTTGCTATCGGTTCGTATTTATATTATACAGACCACAACACACCACCAGAGATAAAAATAGCGAATTTGGATACATTAGAAAGCACTCCCATACAAACAGGTACCTCGATAACTTTTGATGCATCTAGTTCGACAGATAACCACGAAATAAAATCATATAAATGGGATTTCGGAGACGGAACAACTAAAGATGGGAAAATTGTAAATTATAAATATGCTAAAAAAGGAGAATATACTGCAAAATTAACGATTATAGATAACGATGGGATGTCAATAACAAAAACGTTTTCTATAAAAATTTTAAATTCGCCACCAGTTGCTAACATTAATGTAGACAAAACCACAACTCGAACTTATACCGATATCTCTTTTGATGCGTCTACATCTTCGGATATAGACGGCGATATTACCTCTTATTCATGGGATTTCGGCGACAGTGATACTGCTAGTGGAATGACGACTAGCCACAACTATACAATAAAGGGAGCGTATGCTGTTAAATTAACTATAGTGGATAATGATATGGGTGCTAGTTATACAACCGTTAATTTAACCATCGAAAACACACCGCCTACTGTCGATTTTACTGCATCTAAAACAACATTTCAAACAAAAGAAACTATCACACTAGACGCATCCGCATCTTCAGACATAGATGGTAGTATTGCGTCATATTTGTGGGATTTTGGAGACGGCAATACATCTAGCGGAGTAACGACAAGCCACAAATATGCAAAGAAAGGAGTATCTACAATAACCGTAACCGTAACAGATAACGATGGTAGCGTTACAACAAAATCTGTAAATGTTACAGTGCAGAATACTCCACCTGTTGCTAATGCGGGTTCGAGTAGACCTGTTTATGTTGATTCTGCATTTCCGTTTGATGGTAGTGCATCAACTGATAGTGATGGGGCAATTGTAAAATATGAGTGGGATTTTGGAGATGGTTTAGGGGCAGATTATAGAGTTAGTGGCACACGCAAATATACGAGTGCGGGGGCGTATACTGTCAAATTAACGGTTACGGATAACGATGGGGGACAACATACTGCTACAATAACGATTACTGCGGGGTACGATATAAAGATAACTTCGACCAGTGGTTCATGGAGAACAGGGGTTTGGAATCCATATTATGTGAATGCGAATATTAAAATAACTAATTATGGTGATGCGAAAAGTGCCAATACTATAAAGGTTACCGTTGAAGTTTACAGTGGAAGCACTCAATTAATACAACAGACGAAAACAGTTACTTCTGTTGTTTCAAAGGATGTTTCATATACCGTTACATTTACTGAAATACCCTGTCCTTCAGGTTCTTCCGCACCGACAAAAATCAATGTCATTTTGACCTATAATAACGGTCAACGTGATGTGCAATATGATGCTAAAGAAACCCCCATCTACCAACAATCATAAATCACCTTACCGTATCCAGCATCTCTTTCTTTACCGTATTAATACCGTATCCAATACATATTAGATGCCGTATTCCTAAACCGTATCCAGATATTTGAAATAAACCTTAAATCGATTATTGTGTCGCCGTTTTCCCAATATCCTTCGTGTATTCCTCTTTTTTCAGAAGAAGATTCCATTCCTCATCCACGCTTTTTTGTATGTCGTTGATTACTTCCTCAGGCAAATGCTTGAATCTTCCCTGAATGGCAAAATATTCCTTTACTGTTTTCTTCTTTGCGGGTTTTCTTGATATTATGTACCTGCCATTCTCTACTTCATAGAGCGGGTAAACACAACTCTCTACAACTAATCTTGCGACTTCGACTGTCTTATCCGGGGAAAGCCTCCAGCCTGTTGGACAGGGTGAGTATATCTGTATGTACTTAGAACCCGGGATAGACAGGGCTTTTTTTACTTTTTTGATGAGATCTTCAGGATAACCTATCGTGGCGGTTGCGGTGTATGGTATCTTGTGGGCCGCCATGATTTCGACTCCGTTCTTTTTAGGCGCCTTCTTCCATTCTTTTGTTTTTCCGACCGGAGTTGTTGTAGTCCATGCACCGACAGGAGTAGAAGAGCTTCGCTGAATTCCTGTGTTCATGTATGCTTCGTTGTCATAGCAGATGTACAAAAAGTCGTCGCCTCTCTCCACAGCGCCGGACAAAGATTGTATCCCTATGTCGAGCGTGCCGCCATCCCCTGCGAATCCTATCACGTTTATATCCTTTATTCCCTTTGCCTTCAGGCCCGCGCGCACTCCGGATGCTGCCGCACCTGTTGCTTCGAAAGCGTTGTATAACATCGGGACTTTCATGCAGGAATACGGGAAAATTCCAGGCATGACTGCCCAGCAGCACGCTGGCACTGTTAGTATTGTTCTTTTTCCCGCGGCCTTTAGCACGTATCTCATTGCTAGCGTAGCACCACAGCCGAGGCAACCCATATGGCCGGGCGACATGAACTCTTCTTCTGGTATTGTCAACTTCGGCATAATTTCACCTTTTCTATACATTTCTTTAATTTATCTCTTTAATCTCATATAGTTAATAATTTAAATTATTCCAGTATCGTCAACCTTGTAAACCTCTATTAGACAGCCGGCATCTTTATGTCTATCCATTGGACATCTTTGTCCAAGCCGTTTTTCTTTATTTTATATACATCATCATACAATTTTTCTATGTGTTTCATAGTAACGTCTCTGCCGCCTATACCTATTATGTAATTCTTTATTATTGGTCTTTCTTTGAGGGTGTAAATGCTGCCTTTTACTTCTGTAAAGAACGGCCCCTCATATCCGAATGTGAACGCCCGATCCATTACGCCAATGACGTCTACATGTTTTGCAAGAGCACGCACCTCTTCTACTGGGAACGGCCTAAATACCCTAAGGCGTGCAAGGCCCACTCTCTTCCCTTCCTTTCTTAATTTATCTACAACTTCCCTTGTTGTGCTTGCAAAAGTGCCGGCGCATAGAAGGACTACTTCTGCATCATCGCAGCGATATGTGTCCAATAAACCGTTGTAACTCCTTCCGAATGCCTTTTTGAACTCTTTGTCTACTTCCCTAAGGCGGACCTTTGCTCTGTCCATCGCCTCGGCAATCATGTACCTGAACTCGGAGTACCACTGGTCAGGCATGGAGAGCGAGCCGAAACCTCTTGGATCGTCAACGTCCAATGTATATGGCGGGTCAAACTTTGGGAGAAATTTATCCACGGCTTCTTGGCTGGGCATATCAACTGGTTCCACTGTGTGAGACAGGTAGAAGGCATCCTCGTTTATCAGGCACGGTAAAAGTATGTCGCTCTCTTCGCACACCTTGTATGCCTGGATCATCGTATCCAGTATTTCCTGAGAGCTCTCGCAATAAATTTGGATCCAACCAGTGTCTCTTTGTGCTATGCTGTCAGTATGCTCTGCCCAGACGCTCCATGGTGGTGCCATAGCCCTGTTTATGTTTACCATCACAATTGGGTTTCTTGCGGCAGAGGTCCACAAAAGAAGTTCGTGCATTAACGTTAGGCCGTGGGATGAGGTCGCGGTAAATGTTCTTGCGCCAACTGTAGATGCGGCAATGAGCGCTGCCATCGCGCTGTGTTCGGATTCTACTTTGACGTATTGGGCATTTAATTCCCCGTTTGCCACGAACTCTGCTATCTTCTCTACAATTTGCGTTTGCGGCGTAATGGGGTATGCAGCTATGACTTCAGCTCTGCACAACTTCGCCCCGTAAGAGGCGGCATAGTTTCCATGGATTACTTTCTTTATGGCAATTCCCCCTTTTAATCTCAAACTTGAATTATGACCTCTTCTGACTCGTCGTTACATAATTCATAATTTTTCATACACGCAATAAGCGTAAATTGAATTATGCAACCTCCTCATGTATCATTGTTATCGCATCTTTTGGACATTCATTAGCACAGATACCACAACCTTTGCAATAATCATAATCTATCTCTGGAAATTCATTTACTATTTTTATGCAGGGTTCCGGACAAAATTTCCAACAGAGATAACACTTTGTGCACTTAGCCTTGTCCAATATCGGCTTGAACGTGCGCCACTTACCAGTAAAGTTCCAGCCCACTGTCGATTCGAACGTTATAGGTGCGGGCGGCAGGTCCTTGTAACTCACCAGTTTCTTCCCTTTTTGAACTCTCATAGTATCACTGCTCCGTAGGCCTCTTTCGCCGCATTTGCGTTTTCCTCTTTTTTTCCGGGAACCGCTTCCAGAATACATTTTATTACCGAGTCCAATTTTACTATGCCGCTGGCCTTAGAAAATGCCCCCAAAATGGCAGTGTTCACAATCGGTGCAGTTTTAGTTCCGAGCCCGTGCTTAATGGCAATGGATGTTGCGTCTATTGTGGCGATTTTGATTTTCAAATTTGCAAAGTCGCCTGGTTTTTTATCGGTATTTATCAGCACCAATCCGTTGGGTTTTAACCCTTGAGTTACATTGACAGTTTTTATCAACACGGAATCCAGCACTATGACATATTCGGGCTCATAGATTTGGGACCTGATCCTAATCGGCCTATCGTCTATGCGCGTGTACGCCGTGACTGGGGCGCCCCTTCTTTCTACGCCGAAATACGGGAATGCCTGTACGTCCTTTCCTTCCAAGAACGCTGCTTCCGCCAAAACCGTAGACGCGATAACCGCGCCCTGTCCTCCCCGGCCATGGAAACGAATTTCTATCATACGCTTCACGCCCGAAGTATCATTTTTGCATCGACAACGCAGACATCCTTCTCCCTTGCGAATACGGGATTTAGGTCCATCTGGTCAAGTTTTCCCTCGAAATCCTCAGCTAGTTTTGATGTGCTGAGCAATAGGTTGACAACCGCACTTCGATCCACTTTCATTCCCCGATAGCCTTCCAACAGTTTCTTGCCTTTCAACTCACCGAGCATCTCCTCCGCGTCGTTTTTGGTTATCGGTATAACTCTAAACGACACGTCGCTGAACACCTCAGTGAATATGCCGCCCAGGCCGACCATCAGACTCAGCCCGAAGGTTGGGTCGTTGATAACACCGACAATAATCTCCAGGCCTGTCTTTTCCATAGATTCTACGAGGATATTTTCTTTCGGAAATTTTGAGCGCATCTCTTTAAACGCACTCTTCAGCTCGTTGGCGTTTTGTATGTTTAGTTTAACGCCGTCGACATCGGTTTTATGAAGAATGTTCGGCGAACATACTTTTACAGCAAGTGGAAAATCTAATTTTATTTTATTCAACTCGTCCTCTTTTTGGACGACAGTGTACTTTGTGGTGGGGATGTTATATTTTTTAAGTAAATCCTTTACCTCGTTTTCTGGAAGGGTTTTTTTGTTCGCTGGATTACAAATGATATCTTTCATAGCATCCTCCGATTTCCCCAAAGGTTTCATATTAATTAACATTTTTGGTGATTACGGTGGCGACACCGCAAGAATTTCCATGTTTCTCTCCAATCTTGCAGTTTCTTTCTCGCCGAGAGCACTCGGATTTATAGGGAGTATGAAATTTGATTTTTTGGCGCTTACTATTTCACACACATCCTCGACAACTTTCACTAAAGTTGTAAAATCGTTAAAACTAATCAAGTATTCCAAACCATCTAGCAGTACTACGCCATACTGATTTTCGTTGACGAATTTTTCTATGGTATTTACCATCAGCCGTACATTGGTCGGCTCCAGAGAATGCTCGCCTTCGATCTTGCTCAACCAGTATACCGGCACGGATTTCTCGATCCCGAATTTTTTCCTTACAATATCTGGATTCATGCGGGTAATGCAGAGGCCTTTTATTCCGTGGGAAACCAGGTCTGCGAATATCTCGAACGATTCCTCGGGCTTTTTTTCCTTCACGATATAATTCACTCCCCGTTCCAGCCTATATTTCGGGCCCGTACCCAGCACAAGGTATCCTATCAAAATTAGTGCCGCTATGAACAAGCCGTGTTCTATCAGGTATAGCGCCGCATAGTTGCCCTGGTATACATTAAGATTGACATAAGAAACGCATAGCATTACCCTGCTCGATATGGAAAAAAGCGTTTTTATAAAAAATAAAACAACTACCGCCCCTGCAATAAACCGCTGTTCGACCTTCGCCTTTGCTTCAACAAATACCATGAAGAAAAATAACAAAAAGACGGTTGCGTCCACCAACCCGAAAGTAACCTCTTTTGCCATTTCGAATTTAAATGCGCTGCCTTCCAGGAGCATGTTGACAACTGGCAATATTACGACAGCCGCGGCTGCAACTGCAACCGCTCCCACCATCCTATTCCTGTCCGCCCACGATGGCAGCAAAAGCGTAATGGAAATTATAATGAATGCTATACACTCCACAATGTATGATTCCATAAGTATCCGGCTGTCGATTGTTTTATCAACCGAATCAAAAACCATAAGCAGATGGCATAGAACAAAAGCAAAAAGAGGGATTGTCAGAAACAACAGAGAATTCAATTTGCTCTTTAAGTATTTTGATATTACAAAAAAGATTACGAAAGAGAGGATAGCGATAGTCAGAATCTCAGTTGTTAGGTATATACTCAACAGACTGTCCTCGATCAATATCTCACCTTTTACTATGCTGCGCACTTGATTTCATTGGCGTATTAGGCATGTCTATTTATATATATCTGTGTTTTGTAAGATAAAATATTTTTATTCGAGATGTTATGAAGATGAGCTCTCTTCTAGGAGATTAACCGATGGTAGTTGTATGCAGTGAAAATCTGACGTCATATTTCAATGTCCTAGAGGCAGAACTGAAAAAATGCTACGATATCGCCAAAAAATCAAGAGCCAATGGGATAGACCCGGAACTAAACGTTGAAATCCTGATATCCGAGGATATGGCTGATAGGGTAGAGAAGCTGGTGGGGCCCAAAGGAATCGCACAAGAAATACGGGAATTGAGTAAAAAATACGACAGGGAAGAAATTTCTTTAATAATTGCCAAAAAAATAGTAAATTTGGGCGGATTCGAGACGAAGGAAGGGGCTTTAGAACAAAGCATTCGTACTGGTCTGGCAATATTGACAGAAGGCGTCTTGGTTGCCCCATTGGAAGGTATTGCACGCGTAGAAATAAAAAAGAACGATGATGGTACAGATTACGTTGCGATATATTTTTCTGGACCGATAAGGTCGGCAGGCGGCACTGGACAGGCATTAAGCGTCTTGATTGCGGACGTGGTGAGACGGGAACTCAACATAGGCAAGTACAAACCTACGCCCGAGGAGGTAGAGAGATACAAGGAAGAAATACCATTATACAAGCAAGAACAGCATCTTCAATATACGCCAGCCGCGGACGAGATTGTATTGATCACTAGTTCGTGCCCCGTATGTATCGACGGAGAGGGGACTGAAGACGCAGAAGTTTCCGGCAATCGCGACCTGCCGCGCGTAGAAACGAACAACATACGAGGCGGGGCATGTCTGGTAATTGCAGAAGGCCTATGCTCCAAAGCTTCGAAGATACAGAAACACGTGAAGAATCTCGGAATAACCGGTTGGGAATTCATAGACGAATTTTTGAGTAGGGCAAAGAAACAAAGTGAAGAATCCTCTTCCCAAGATACACAGTCCAAAGAAATACAAGATAAATATATGAGAGAGATTATTGCTGGCAGGCCGATATTTTCCTATCCCGCAACCAAGGGTGGTTTTAGATTAAGATACGGGCGAGGCAGAACCACGGGATTGGCTGCATTGGCGATACACCCCGCGACAATGTACGTCCTCGGAGAGTTCCTGACGATTGGCACTCAGATGAAAATCGAATATCCTGGAAAGGCTACCGCCATAACCCCATGCGACACTATCGAGGGGCCCACTGTCTTATTAAAAAATGGCAGTTTTATGGAGGTAAACGACGTAAAGACCGCTAAAGAGATTTCCAGCAGCATAAAGGAGATTATAGACGTCGGAGAGATATTGATTCCTTTTGGTGAATTTATAGAGAATAACAAGCCGCTTCTAAAAGGCAGCTATAGCCCGGAGTGGTGGTTGCTGGAGGTAGAAGACAAGATAAAGAAAAATCAGGAAGATTGCAATTGTGAACTTCTCGAAAAGATATTGTCCCCCATATCGCCAGAGGCAGCGTTTCAGGTCTCTGAGAAATACGACGTGCCGCTTCACCCGAAATATAATTTATTCTGGCATGATGTTTCTATAGGCGACGTCGAAGTGTTGTCGTCATTTATCTCGGAAAAGGGCAGGTATGAAAACGGCGTCCTGACATTACCCGCAGAAACGAAAATAAAAGACATATTGATAGAATTGGGCGCCGTCCATGAGGAATCGGACGGAAAGATCGTTATAAAAAAATACGCCTATCCGTTAATCAGATGCTGCGGCTTAAACGAAGAGTTGAAGCGTGTGAGAAAATCCGCCAAAACCGAGGTTTTAGATTACGTATCTCAACTTGCCAATGTTCGCATACGCGAGCGGGCACCTACAAGGATTGGCGGGAGGATGGGGCGCCCCGAAAAGTCAAAGGAAAGAAAGATGAAGCCACCAGTTCACGTATTATTTCCGGTGGGCAGTGCAGGCGGCCCCCAAAGACTTGTAAACAAGGCGGCAGACGAGGCGGGCAACATAACCACTGACATTGGTTATAGAGAGTGTATAAAATGTAGAAAGAAAGTGCTCACTTCCTTGTGCTCTTGCGGCGGTATCACAAAGTTGACTGCCGCTCCAATCACCAGAACTGCCGACGTCACAGCGTTTCGCGGCGGCTACAAAAAATATGGTGGATATTCCAATAATGCAAACCGCAGAACAATAAACCTTAGGGAAATGTTATCTGCGGCACAACGCGAACTTGGCGAGGAAAAACTCCCGAACATAAAGGGCGTCCGCGGGCTGTCGTCTACAAACAAAACACCGGAATCACTGGCAAAAGGTATCCTGAGAGCAAAACATGATGTTTTTGTGTTTAGAGACGGAACTATCCGATACGATATGACTGACGTGCCGCTTACCCACTTTAAACCCTGGGAGATACACACAAGTGTTGACGCCATAAGGAAGTTGGGTTACACTAAAGACTACCTCGGAAATACACTGGAAAATGATGAACAAATACTCGAATTGAAAATTCAGGACATTGTGATCTCGAAAATTTGTGGAGAATACATGATAAGAGTTTCCAAATTCATCGATGACCTGCTTGTTAAAAAGCATAAAATAGATCGGTTTTATAACATAAAAAAAATCGAAGATTTACTAGGGCATCTCGTGATTGGTTTAGCACCACACACTTCCGCAGGCGTGCTTGGAAGGATAATCGGATATACCAATAGCAATGTCGGATACGCCCATCCATTTTTCCATGCAGCAAAAAGAAGGAATTGTGATGGTGATGAGGATTGCATACTCTTGTTGCTGGATGGATTATTGAATTTCTCGAGGTCTTATATCCCAAATACGCGAGGCGCGTTAATGGATTCCCCCCTGGTTCTTACGCCGAGGATAGATCCAAAAGAAATAGATAAAGAGGCACACAACCTAGATGTTTTGCCGTGTTATCCTCTCGAACTTTACGAAGCATCTGCAAGGAAAGCCCACCCGAAGGAAGTCGAACAGATACTGGACACTATTAAGAATAGGGTCGGAAGTGAAAAACAGTATGAAGATTTTGGTTTCACACATGATACTGCAGATATCGCAGAAGGCCCTGTAGCTTCAATGTATGGTGTGCTCGAGCACGTTCCAGAAAAAGTGGAAGCTCAACTATCCCTTGGGAAAAAAATAAGAGCGGTGGATGAGAACGACGTCGCCCGCAGATTGGTCGAAACCCATCTTCTTCCGGACATTATCGGAAACCTGAGTAAATTTTCAAAACAAAATGTTCGATGTTCGAAATGCGGCACAAAATATCGGCGAGTGCCGTTAAAAGGCGTATGCACCTCCTGCGGAGGGAACCTTACATTGACGATTCACATGAAGAGTGTAATCAAATATTTGGGCTTGGTAAAGGAGATTGGTGGAAAATATACCATACCTAATTACACAAAACAGCGGATACTCCTAATAGAAAAGGCGATAGACAGTATGTTTAAAGTAGAAACTACGAAGAAACCTACACTGGACGATTTTATTTAATGCCGAGGGTTTAAATGCTTCCGTTCAAAGAAGTTGCAGTATTGGATAGAAACGCACAATGTCTTGGTGTGCCTGTATCTCAACTTATGGAGAACGCAGGTAAAGAATCTGCGAGAATAATACAGGAGAACATGCCCCTGGAAGGGAAGAGAATCCTGGTATTGTGCGGTCTTGGCAATAACGGCGGCGACGGTTTTGTTTTAGCACGATATTTAAGAGATCAAAATATCGAAGTGTTCTTATTAGGTCATGAAAAGGATATAAAAACAGATATTGCGAAAGAAAATTACAAAAAACTGGCGAATATTGTTAAGGTATCGAACAGGATAGACAAACTCCGCGAGAAAATAAAGGAAAGCGACGTAATCGTGGATGCTATGCTCGGTGTTGGGGCAACTGGAAAGTTGAAAGAGCCATACTTTACTTGCGTTAATGCTGTAACTTCTGCAAAAAACAAAAAAATTGTTGCAATAGATGTTCCCACTGGTTTCGATTCGCCCGATGCCATAAAGCCAGACATCACAATAACATTTCACGATGTTAAGGAAGGGATGAGCAAAAGAGATTGCGGGAAGATCATTGTCGCAGACATAGGAATACCAAAGGAAGCAGAACAATACACGGGACCGGGAGATTTTGTTTATTATCCGTTGCCACAATCCGATTCGCACAAAGGAATGAACGGAAGGGTTTTGGTAGTCGGCGGCGGGCCTTACAGCGGAGCACCTTCACTCGTAGGTTTCGGAGCATATGGGGTAGGTGTAGACCTAGTAAGAATTGCTACACCCGCAAAATGTTATCTTGCGGTTGCAGCGCACTCTCCAAATTTTATTGTAGAGTCTTTGAATGGAGATATGCTGACATCTAATGACGTTTCCGCAATCGAAAAGTTGCTGGACGTTTCAGACGCCCTTATGATAGGCAACGGTTTAGGTACAGATACCGAAACAAAAACGGCAGTAGCGAAGATAATAAAAAAATGTAAAAAACCGATTGTTATCGATGCCGATGCCATAGAAGTTATCGGAGAGAATGTCTCAATTCTCAAAGGGCGTTTTGGTGTGATAACCCCACACGCCCGTGAGTTTAAAAAATTGATTGGTATCGAATTATCCGAAGATCTAGAAAAACGGTGCGAAGCTGTCAAAAACGCGGCAAAAAAAACCGGATTTACCATACTATTAAAAGGAAAAACAGATATAATCTCGGATGGCGCGTTCATTAAATTGAATCGCACAGGCAACGCGGGCATGAGTGTGGGCGGAACCGGTGATGTGCTTGCCGGAGTGGTCGGAGGACTTCTCTCGAAAGGCGTTCCTTCGTTCAATGCTGCAAGAATCGGTGCGTTCCTAAATGGTTATGCCGGCGATCTTGCGTTCGAAGAAAAGGGATATTCGCTGCTTGCTACGGACGTGGCTGAGAAGATACCGATGGCATTGAAGAAATTTTTACCCAATCACGAGAAACGTTGAAATGGTTATATAGTTATAAAACGATATAATGAAATGATGACTATAGCGATATCGCATCAGCATGACTGGTGGTATTTCTGGCTAGTGTATGATATGGTGAATCATAAACCAACCAAAGTATACTATGATTTCCACCACATCCGGTACGAGAAAAATTGGATTGATCTCACGGTAAGGCCCATAGTTTCGATTTTAAGAGACGAACTTCACCCACAAGTTTGGGTAGACGCGGGCGGGCACAGGAGTTTGTATGCACCGGGCAAAGATAACGCACTCCTCGATACCGTGTCGTGGTGGAGAAATAAAGACAATTCAAGAGGCGTTTTGAGAACGGAAGAAACTGAAATATATAAATCTGGCATGCGTACTGGTTGGAAGTCAACGGATCCAAACACCGACGAAGGTTTTGGAGTAATGATTGACGGTTTAGGCTTGCTCCGTACTGTTGCTAGCTGGAGGGCTACCCGTAATGCAGACATTTCTGGCAGTATAGCATCTATGATAGTTGGCTGGTTAGGACCGGATGTGGATGTGGCAGAATTTACTGGATGGCGGGGAGAGAGGACGACGTTGAAGGCCGAGGATTTCAAGAAGGTGTACATATGGGATACTACGAGCGACGCCACTCCAAGAATGGAGACAGAGTATGATAGTCCTGCAGAAGATGGTATTTTAAACCAGTGGTTTGTCTATGTGGGTTTCAGTGGTGACAACTCATATATTGGAACACACCCAACATGGTGGCCATCAACAGATTCCAGCAGCAGTCCAACATATTTACCGTGGTTGACAGACGACCATAAAAGCACTGTTTATGAGGCGTGGGTTTGGCAGGAGTATGAAAAAAGCAAGTCGACTACCAGAGATTGGGAGTGGGCACCAATGGGGGCATATAAATGAAGATTCCTCTAAACTTGTCTCTACTGATATCTATCATTTTGGCTTTGGCTGTTGTTATGGCAGGTTGCATTTCACTCGAAGACGAGAATGCCTTACGCACCCCCCGAAAATATTATTCGGTTAGTGTTGTGATCCCTATAAATTATACAGAGGTGGAGAGAATAAATGTCACTGACGTTGAACCGAAATTAAACGAGCTAGGGTTTATAGTGGAAAGATCCCCCCAACCACCCGGCTTTACACTAAGAAACTGGTCTGGAAGAATACCTTACGGTGATCGACCTCCCGAACTTTCGATAGCAGTTACCGCATACGAACGTAATGGAAGTCAAAAAGCTGATTTTGATATACTTTACATGCCTTGTAATCTAACAAATAAGTCTCGTGATGATGTAAATGAGCAGGAGAATATAACAACCTACCTTACATCACGAGCGAACGAGGTTGCAACAATTTGCAACATAACCCTAGGTTGGGATAAAGCTAGATGGACGTGGAGCTTTCCTGCATAAGGAGTATTGATGACGAGATTGTGGTCTTTAAAAGATTCTGGTGATAGTCCAACATATTTGCCGGGTCGACGGACAACCTTAAAAAGATAGTCTACGAGGCATGTGGTGGATAAGATATATGGAAATCTATATGCGACACAACCGTCAGCATATCTTCTATAGGCGAGAAAACAATCACAGCATCGGGTGGTGCAGAAACGGCAAACGATAAATTCACCTTCTATATAGAAGAGCAAAAAGCGGCAGAAGATCAGCCTACGTGGGCACCGCTCGCCAAACAGCTTGCACCAATTCTTGTTTACGAAGATATTAATCAAGAATTCCCGACGTCAATATTCTACGACGGCGACCGGATCATGGACAACAATGGTGTACCAATAACACTTCCAGGCGGGAACATCCGGTGGAGTATTGTTCGTACTCATCATATACAGAAAGGATCGTGGATGTTCGTCCCATCAACAGACTGTCCATACCCCTATGATGCATACATCAATTTCAAAGGCGTTACAGCTGATCAGATGGCGGAAGTAACATGGAGCCTATATAAAAACGTAAACGAAGAAGTATTCAAAAATAAACCCTTGGCGTTACTTCCACCAAACAAACTAGTCAATGTTTATTTAGATGAGCCAATCAACAAACACTATGGTTTCTATTTCAATCCAGGGGACAATACTGTATACGTAACCACTGATAAAAATGGTGGATATTATATAGAGGATAACGACAAGGACAATGATCCATTAGACGGTTGGAACGATTGGCAAAGAAAAAATGACCTGACGACGGTTTACATGCAGGCATACCAAAGTGGAAACTTATTGGGAATACAATATTGGTTCTACTATCCGTACCACGACTGCCCGACTGGTGACGCACACCAACATGATTGGTGGTACTTCTGGGTCGTCTACGATATCAGCGATCATACGCCGTCTCAGCTTGTATACGATTTCCACCACAATCTACAAGTATGTAGATTCACTGACAAAACCCACGTAAACAGAGTCGGCTTCCATTCAGTTGTCTATACGGATGCTGGTGGGCACAGATGTCTATGGGATGTCGGAGAGGACATTACATTGGCAGTAGCCTCTGGTGTATTGTGGGATAAAAATTTAGCGTATTCACTTAGGAACGATAAAAGAGACGGCGACAAAAGATTTGGAGTCATGATTAAAAAACAAGCGAACGATAAAGAACTTGCTAGCTGGCGGGGCACCGACAAGGGACTTCTTGGCGGTGGTTGGTGTGGCGAATGGACATTTACACCTACAGGCGGCACAATACTTCAAACGGAGTATTTCACCCATTGGGTTTGGGTGGCGGGGGTGGAGACGGGCAAAACCGATAATAGCGGCCAGACCTGTTCAAAAGTTGACTATACGGAAACGGGTACGCCGTTTTATACGGGCGATGAAGCAAATCTGTGGCCTGAAAGTGGAACGTATTTGCCATGGATGCAAAGTTATTCTTGGATTGATGATGCACACACAAATATGCGTTCAAGCCCAATAATGGTTTGGTATTGGCAGCAGTATACCATGTATAATTCAGCGAACCCACGGCAACATCCAGATATATTCACAAAATACTATGACGGTAGTTCGTAATGGTGGTGATAAAAAAATGAACAATAATACAAATTTTTTCTTATGCGCATTGATTATAGCCGTTACGTTACTGTCTGCTGGATGCATAAATATCCCAAGTACATCACCACACGAAAATTATATTTTTGAGATGTATACAACTTGCCCATTGAATCAATCAGAGGTCAAAGCGATAGAATACGAAAAAGTAAAAGCGAACATAGAAAGTAACGGATACGAGTGGAGAAACAATTCACTTGGAGAGAGTATTACATACACTGCAAGCATAAGAGCACCAAACCTAAGTCGTAATTCTCTTACTATGAATATTCATAATGATAACAACTCCGCACGACTGTATGTGGATTACTCTCTAGAAAATTCATTTCCAGAATCCAACCTCACCGAAAAGAAACAATACCTCAAAGAAAGGGTTGACGAAATCGTAACAATATGCAATCTAACAGTAAACACAACAAATATTCAATGGCAAATAAGTTATGCCGATTAAACTCAACCTAGAACAATATATTGTTCGATATACTCCGCCATTGCATCAATATCATCGGGCATCTTAGAACACGGAATAATGATAATCTCAAACCCAGGCTGCCGATACTGTTCAATCTTCCGATTCCTAACATTCAAACTCGAAGCAAACTCAATCTCGTACATCGTCATTGTCGTCATATCGACAACGTCCACATAACCGTTCGGAACAGTCCACTCAGTCCTAACATCATGCCCCATCTTCCTGAGCAGATAGAACAAACAGGACTTCGCCATGAAATGCCGATACGATTCGTTGCAGAACTTGGTTAGATGATTCGGCCAACTCATATACGTTACCTCCTGAAGATTTTTCTTCGCAATAGCAGGGAAAAATCGAAGGAGGGACAATGTCCGAGGGGTGAATGGGTTCGGGGGGCTACGCATATTTTGCACGGCCCCCATGCCCAGAGGGGGCGGTAGCCCCCCTTTTACCGTGCCTACGGGGTCACAAACATCAAAAAAGCACCGTTATCGGTGTCGTTTCCTTAGGCCAGGAAGGGCATGACGGTTTCGAGTCGTGCCCGAAGGGCAAAAACTTTACTTTCTGGCTTTGCGTTGGTTCTTCGCAAAGACAGGAGATAAAGTTTTTAGACGAGAAACATCATATAAACAGCGAGACGAAAAACATGGCATCATCGAAAAATTACAACAACCTTCCAACAAATAGTGAGCCGATATCACAAACCGCCACGAGCAGGGAAAATGGGCGTGGGGATTTTTCCAGCACAGTGGCGGAAAGGGCGGGTAGTTATTCGGCGCAGCCCGAGGCTTACGAGCCGAGGGTCGCACTTGCTATGGCGAGCGAAGCGAGCCAGAAGGTGCGAGTGCGAGTCGGCAAACTACCCTACAGCGAACAGTTTGCCGACCAAGTAGTGAGCCAGACGCTGGCGAACGCCGAATTTCTATTCACCCATTGGGTTTGGGTGGCGGGGGTGGACGAAGGCGAATACGATAGTAACGGAGTTCTCTGCTCAAAGGTGAGCTATACTGGAGATAACATTCCGGGCGTAGATGATACCACGATAACGGATTATAATTATTGGCCAGAGAGTGACATATATCATCTACCATGGAAGGGTGGTTACACTACGATAACAGATCAAAACAGCCCCTATTATGGTAGATATATTTCTACAACACAAATGGTCTGGCATTGGCAACAATATACCGAATATGTTGAAAACAATCCGAGACAACATCCAGATATATCTACACGATACGCGGATGGGAGTCCGTGAGGTGGTTATGATGTTGAAAATGAAAATTTTACTAACCGCTTCTCTGATTGTTTCCATAATACTCTCTGGTTGCATTACGAACGCCCCACAACTTTCATCTAATGAAAGAAAAGTTATCGGGATATCCACAGACAAAAGTTTGAAAGTACCTTCGAGCCAGATAGAGAACATAACACAAAATCAGATTGAAAATGTAACTGCACGTGGTTACTCATACGAGTATACTCCCGGAGAGGAAAATTATACTTGGAGATACTACCACCGTGTCTATACCAACAAATTCAACCTATCCTCACATAAGTCAGGTACTGAGCTAATTGTTGATATAATGCTCATGCAGAACATTTCAGATTCGCACATCATGGCGAAGTATTCTCCGAATCTAAATTTCCCAGAATCTAACCTCTCCGAAAAGAAACAGTGGCTCGAAGATAGGGTAAACGAAATCGCAACCATCTGCAACCTAACAGTAAACTGGACGCAAGCCCAATGGACAATAACCTACGCAGACTAATCTCACCCCAAAACAACATACATCTCAACATACTCCATCATTGCGTTAATGTCGTCAGGCAACTTAGAACACGGGATAATGATTATCTCAAACCCTGGCTGCCTATATTGTTCAATCTTCCGATTACGAACATTCGCACTCGTGGCGAACTCAATCTCATACATCGTCATTGTGGTCATATCAACGATGTCAACATACCCATTCGGCACAGTCCACTCAGTCCTAACCTCATGTCCCATCTTCCTGAGCAGATAGAATAGGCAAGATTTCGCCATAAAATGCCGATACGACTCATTGCAGAACTTGGTCAGATGATTCGGCCAACTCATACGCAATGTAACCTCCTGGAGATTTTTGTCTCCACGAAGTAGGAAAGACAAAAATCGGAAGGAGGGACAATGTCCGAGAGGGTGAACGGGTGCGGGGGGCTACTTAAATTTTGGGTAGCGCCGTAACGTAGAAGTGGAAAATCCAATAGAATTTGCCACTCTGGGAGGTGAATGATGCGGATGCATCAGAGGGGGGCGGTAGCCCCCCTTTTACCGTGCCTACGGGGTCACAAACATCAAAAAACACCGTTATCGGTGTCGTTCCTCAGGCCAGGAAGGGCATGACGGTTTCGAGTCGTGCCCGAAGGGCAAAAACTTTACTTTCTGGCTTTGCGCTGGTTCTTCGCAAAGACAGGAGATAAAGTTTTTAGACGAGAAACATCATATAATCAGCGAGACGAAAAACATGGCATCATCGAAAAATTACAATAACATTCCAGCAGAGCGTGAGCCAACATCACAAACCGCCACGAGCAGGGAAAATGGGTTTAGGGATTTTTCCGGCGGAGGCGAGCGAGTTATGCGATTGAACCAAATGCGGATTATAAAAAGAAATCAGAGCGTACCGAGCGAGATAGCGGAAAGGGTGGGTAGTTATTCGGCGCAGCCCGAGGCTTACGAGCCGAGGGTCGCACTTGCTATGGCGAGCGAAGCGAGCCAGAAGGTGCGAGTGCGAGTCGGCAAACTACCCTATGGCGAACAGTTTGCCGACCAAGTAGTGAGCCAGACGCTGGCGAACGCCGAATTTCTATTGACCCATTGGGTTTGGGTGGCGGGGGTGGAACCGAGCGACCTTACTGATAGTAAAAGTCAACCTGTCGATAATGTTCACTTCACTGAAACGGGTACTCCTTTCTACAATCCAGCGTATGATTCTACTAAGCCAAGAGATGGCGCGGATTGGTGGCCAGACTATTATCTCCCATGGGTTCAAGATTATTCTCCAGTAGACGACAACAACGATGGCACACCCGATTGGTATAGGTCATCAACACACGCCGTATGGGATTGGAAATCATATAGTCCATCGAATACACCATCACCAACTTCATGGACAAAATATTTCGATGGTTCCCCCAGCAAAAACCCATAGGAGGTTTATAATATGACAACATACACCAAAACAATCTTTATTTGCGCCATACTCAGTGTTATCCTTCTATCAGGGTGTGTTGATCTCCCAGGATATCAACCACAAGAAAAGAGAATATATCATATAGACACCGGTCAAAGCTTAATTTTGAACCGCAGTGAAGTTGTAGATATTAACTTCGATGTTGCGAAACAAAACCTTTCTCTCCTCGGCTATGTCTTTATAAATGGTAGCAATGGCTACATAGAATATGCCGCGACAATGAATATAACAACAAATAGAACAGATGTTCCGTCCAAAATCACTATCAATATCTTGAGCTATCCGGATAAATCGTATATTTATGGGGAATATCATGCCACTGCCGAAATAATAACAGAAAAACAGGTAGGGGAAAAGGAACAATATCTGTTAGATAGAATGAAAGAGGTAGCGGGAGTATGCAACCTAACAGTAAGTTGGTCACAAGTCAAATGGTCGATAATCTACTCAGATTAATCAGGAACAACATACCTCTCAACATACTCCATCATAGCGTTAATGTCGTCGGGCAACCTAGAGCAATTGATGATGATAATCTCGAACCCCGGCTGTCTATACTGTTCAATCTTCCTATTCCTAACCGAGGGAGCAACATGAAACTCAAGTTCATACATCACCCGTGTGGTCATGTCAACGATGTCCACATAACCGTTCGGAACTTTCCATTCGGTTCTGAGGTCATGTCCCATCTTCCGAAGAAGGTAGAACAGACACGACTTCGCCATGAAGTGCCGATACGATTCGCTGGAATATTTAGTCAGATGATTCGGCCAAGAGTGTTTATATTTTTCAACGCGCTCGATCGTATACTTTTCTTGTCCTACATTGTATGATAAGACATATATACCAGACACGCCGATATCACTCCGATGGTTCTTCCAACAAAGGTCAAGGAAATATTGATAGAACAGAACGTCGAGACGCTAAAAGAATTGGACGAATTCGTCCGGCACCTTATTTCTACGAGATCACCCGAAGCTCCCAAAAGAAAAGCGATCCATTATTCCTACATCAAAAAATATGTTCGCTGTGGGAAAGAAAGATGCAGGAAATGCAGATCGGGCCGAGGCCACGGACCTTACCTCTACGCCGAGTGGCGGGAGGGCGGAAAGGTGAAAACTAAGTATATCGGGAAGAAGGCGCCAGCATCCTCCCACATTCACTGACCTCCCCTCTATACCTTTAACAGCCAGCAAATCAATATAGTTATCTAAGTAAGAAAAAAGAAGGAGAAAAGAAATAATATGTAACGATAGGTATATGATGGTTGTTTGTGAACACAATTCTGCAAAAAGATTATTAAGTTGCTGGGAGATATAAACAGAGATGGATTTGGGAAGTATATGAAAACAAAAGAAGAAATCGTAGAAATACTAAAACAAGAACTTCCGTACCTCAAGAAAAAGTACGGGATAACGGATATCGGAATGGCCGGCTCCTATGCGCGCGGCGAGGCCAGGCCAAACAGCGACATAGACATTATTGTGAAAATAGAATCGCGAATATCTCTCCTGGATTTCATCCATGTTGAAAATTATCTGACTGAAAAACTCGGGACAAAAGTAGACCTTGTTGACATAGATAACATAAAACCCAGGATAAAGCCATACATACTAGAGGATGCGGTTTATGCCTAAAAAGAGAGACGAGATGCTTTATTTTGAGGATATGCTGGACGCTATCGAGAGAATCGAGGCATACACTCACGGGTTGAGTTTTGAGGAGTTTAACAATGACCGCAAGACGCGGGATGCCGTAGTTTACAATCTTGGAATCATAGGCGAGGCGGCTAAAAGTGTTCCAGAAGAGATCAAAAACCGCCATAAAGAAATCGAATGGAAAGATATAATCGGTATGCGGGACAAGTTGTTCCATGATTACCTAAATATTGATGCTAGAAAGGTTTGGGATACACTACAACGCGACATCCCGACACTAGAAATCCGAATAAAAGCTATAACAAAAAAATATGGCACTGAAAAAACGAAAACTGACGAAATCTCGACTTGAGCGTTTCTCATGGAGAGCAATCTATAAGAGAGATTTTCTCATATTCTGCTCGCAAATCAGCTCCCCTAAATCCAATGCCGGATATACTAGGACACCAACCAGGAATATCCGACCAGCACATTCTTTAGTTGCAACCACCAAAAGATATTATATGCAGTTGGTGCTAATCACTGCCGACTAGAATATGAATGACGATCTTCAGCATATCGAGGGAAAAAACGAGGTCTTAGAGGCGCTCCGGGCGGGGAGAAGCATAATAAAAATTCTTCTTGCGACCAGCGTAGAGAGAGACTGTACCATAAATGAGATTTTCAAGTTAGCGTCTGCGAACAAAATAAGGATAGATCAAGTAGACAGAAGGGAGATAGACCACATCGCCAAGATAAAAACGCACCAGGGGATTATAGCATTCTCTAAAATGTACACATACAGTACGGTAGACGAAATTCTAAATTCCGCCAGGAGTAAAAACGAGGAGCCGTTCATTTTGATATTAGATGGCATTGAAGACCCGCAGAACTTTGGAGCGATACTGCGTTCTGCGGAAGCTAGCGGTGTTCACGGTGTAATTATTCCGGACAGAGAAGCAGTCGGTGTCACTCCTGGCGTGATAAAAGCGTCCGCTGGAGCGGTAGAGTATGTTAAGATAGCACAGGTAACAAACTTAACAAAAACCGTAGAGATACTGAAGAAACAGGAAATATGGATATGCGGTGCAACAATGGAAGCAGACAAGGAATATTATAATTCCAACCTGACTGGACCTATCGCCATAATAATCGGGAGCGAAGGTTATGGCATTAGGAGACTTTTGAAGGAGAGGTGTGATTTCTTGGTAAAGATTCCGATGAAGGGCCGCATGAGTTCGTTAAACGCTTCGGTTACAGCGGCCATATTATTATATGAAAAGGTCCGCCAAGAAAACTTTTCACGAAAAGTTTTATCATCTACAACCATTCACCAGAGGTGAATGTTGTACGATCAACAGAAAACAATTTATAAAGAATCAGTGATGTTGTTAACTGGTAATTGAATGAAACCCCGGTTTCTTGGCACTTGGAAAGATGATGACGGAGATGTACAACTTATTAGCACAGTGCTTGTTCTTGTAATGACGCTATTGATAATTACAGGAATATTACTTTGGGCGCTTCCAGAAGTTCAACGAAGAAGTTTGGATGTTCAATATAGGGCGGGCATTACACAATTTGAAACATTAGATATGAATATTAAAGGAGTCATGAGAGAGAGTGCGAGCATAGGAAACGTGAACGGTTCGAGTAGAACATCTCATTTGAACATTCCATCCGGAGAGCTCTCCATAGAAGCCGATAAAGAAATATGGATTATCACATCTACTAAACGAGAGATATGGGGGGGCGACATATACGTCGAATACAGTTCTTCTCAAAACTCCCTTACTATTATTAATTATACTAGGGAAGGGACAACTACAAATGCCCCTATAAACATCACTTATTCGTGGCTTAATTATTCAAATGGCCGTACCAATATCCAGTCTCCATACCATTCTGGAACTAGTGGCTGGTCATCCTCTCGAAGCGAGTGGTCGGCGCTAGAACCCACGAAACGAGTGACTTATCCAATAGTGACTTATGGTGTAGGGAACGGCTCTGGTGTATTTCCATACACTTCAAGCGCTAACGCGATCGAGTATACTGTAAAAACCAAATGGAACGATAACGTCGGAAAAAAAAGATGGGAAGTTTCCCTTACAACACCGACAAAATTAACCGATGTGTACATTCAATTATATACCGTGAGCGGGGTTTATGACCCCGTGCTACACGGATGGAAAAAGATTGATACTTTTACTGGTATGGATGTTTTAATCGGGGAGGTTTGGATACTCAGTACGGATTCTATAAAATACGACATGACGTCTAGTTATGGAAACTTCTATATCAAGGCAGAGAACGCCGCAATTCTTACGAACTACCCAAGTTCGACACCATATGTAGAAAAAGCGCCGATATTCTTCAACACCTCAGACGAGATCACCCTTTACTTTGTTAAAATGAACGGGAAAGGGATATCTAATGGTGGCAGAGGCGATTATGAGGTTGCCGTTAGCACAGAAGCAATTAATAAATACGCAGTATCTGACACAAAGACACTTCGCATACAAGTCATTGGCAGCGACGGTGATGCATGGCACAGGTACTTCGTGAGTGAGTGCGGTTTCATTATGGACGGCAGCGCGCAGGTAAAATACAAAGAGACACCACAAAACGTGAAACTGATGCATTATGCCTTGACTGTGGACGTGACTAAGTAAATTACATGGGCTAAACCGTGGTTTAGTAAAAAATCTTTTATTGTCCAAGGGCATGTCGTTATTGTAAACTCGGAGTGCCGCCCTAGCTCAGTGGTAGAGCAGCTGATTTGTAATCAGCAGGTCGAGGGTCCAATCCCCTCGGGCGGCTAACAACATCCTGTTTCGCAGGATGCCTTTATTTTTATAATATATAATGCAAGCACAAAAACTATTAATTAATAAAGAAATCATCTTGTGTCTTATAATGATACCTTGGGCAGTAGGTGCATTTCCTTGACAAGATTATGGCTCACGCATCATAAATACAAAAAAGACGTAGAAAGGTGTAAAATCGATATAGCGCCTTGTGGAAAAATAGACGACGGGACAGCCTGCCTAAACTGTGTTGTAAAGGATTGCAAATACGCACAGCATTCATTGACATTCGGCGAGGATAGACTGCTTGCTGACAAAATAGAATCGCTAAAAGAATCGGCGATACGCTCGCTCAGGGAAAACGACTTGATTAATGCATTAAAACATACAAACAGCATACTGGCAGTTAAGGACATAGACAAGGATGCGCTGAGCCTGAAGGGGCGCGTTTTGTTTATGCAGAAGCACTATAATGAAGCAATCGAATGCTTTGATAAAATAATACACATAGATGCAAAGAACGTAAATGCCATCAACAGCAAGGGCGTAATGCTGATGTACTTGGGCAAATACAATGATGCGTTTGAAACTTTTGATAAAGCAATCGCAATATCGCCGAATTCCCCCTCAGCATGGAACAACATGGGAGTGGCACTGATATATCTTGAAAAATATGATGCCGCCCTAAAATGTCTTATTACTGCGACCGAGAACAATATCAACAATAGTGAAGTGTGGTACCACAGCGGCGCGCTACATTATGGAATGGAGAATATTGAAGATGCGGAAAAATGCTTCGATAAATCGTTAGAACTAAATCGGAGCAATGAATATGCAAAGCATGGAAAAAAATTGCTGACAGAGCAGAAAAAGGGAAAATGAGAAGAAAAATAGTTCAAACACCGTATTTATAATGTTAAAACTGAGTTTTCGCCGCTTGTAGACTTTATCGGATTTTTATTTATTGATATCAGAGCGGAAGTTCAACGTGGGATACTGATATCCTTCCTTTCTTTAACTCTCCGATAAGGACAGTATCATCTTCGATTGGCAACCATTTGTGCGTTTTATCCATCGGTTCGGACGCCACCACCAAACTGTTTTTGGTTAACGCGTAACACATTCTAAAGTATGGGCGATTGCCATAACACAGGGACTTTAAGTCGCCTGCTATCCCGTCGTGTTTACAAAAAGCATATAGCGTTTCGCCGTCCGAGATCATGCAATTTAAGCCCCAGTATGGCTCTTTAATGTTCTTGTATCTGTTCTTACACTTTCCCCAAACTTGCCACATGTCGTTCACAGTTTTTTCCAGTGCTGCAGGCATTCCCATTTTCTCCGCATTCTTCATCAAAAGCCAGAAATATACCTCGCTGTCGTTTTGCCCTTCGATTTTTCGCTTATATCTTCCAAGGGTGCCTTCTAGATCGTCAGGTATCTGTACGATTCCGTTGTGTGCGAATATAAATCTTCCATAGGTAAATGGTTGCATATTCTCTGGTGCGAGTAATTTTGTCGTCGAGAGCTTTCTCGGATTGCTGGCCTTTCTGATATGTCCTATGATTATGTTCGAAGATATTTCGGTCGATGTGATAGTAAATGCGACTTTTTCTTTATATACTGGCTTAACGCTTTTTATTATCTGTGCATCCTTTCCCCTGTAGTAACCGATTCCCCATCCGTCCTTTTGTTCTCTTCCACGTCTACAGTAACTTTGCTTTAGCAACGAGCATTCCGTTTCTATCAAAAATTCTCTCGCACTACTTGGTTTAGTTGAGAGCATACCGAATAATCTGCACATCCTGTCCTCTCTATTATTTATCTGTATGCCACAAATTCTTTTCCCAGTAATTCCCTTGCTACGATTATTCTCATTATTTCAGCAGCACCTTCCGCCCAATAATAGCTTCTAACACCCTTCAAGCCGCGTTCCAAAGGACATTCGGTAGTGTAGCCAAAGGCACCAAACCATTGCATAGCATCGTTTATTGCCTCGAATGCAAACATCGGTGCGAGCGTTTTCGCCTCGGCTGCAATTTTGGTAACCTCATGCCTGCTGAATTTCTTCTCTTTTTGCTCTTTTCCATACATCCAAAGTGCCTTATAGCTCAACAATTTTAATGCTTCAAGTTTTGACCAGTGCTCTGCTAATTTGAACTGCACACCTTCGTATTTACCGATGTACTGCCCGAATGTCTTTCTCTGTTTTAGATAGGTCATGGCATACTCGAGCGCACCCATCGCGGCACCGCAGCATACCACAGAAATTATTGCCCTTGCATAGTCAAATCCTTCCATAGCTATGTAGAACCCTTTGTTCTCCTCGCCAACCCTATATTTCAGCGGCACTTCTACATCCTTCAATGCAAAGCCTCCGGTTGATATTCCCTTTCTACCCCAATCTTCGAGCAATGTCGGAGAAATTCCTTTTGTATTTTTCAACGGCACATAGAAAAAGCTCATTCCCCGTGTTTTTAACTCGGGTGCGGTTTTAACTAATGTCAAATGCCCTCCGCCTTCCGGCATCTGTTCGTTCACTTCCTTCACACCACTGATGAACATTTTTTCTCCGTTTAATATGTATTTGTCACCGCTCCTTTTTCCGGTTGTCCTCATGCCGCCCAAGTCTGAACCAGCATCCGGTTCTGTTGCGGCGATCCCTAGAAACTTTCTTCCTTTGGTGACTCCTGGTAAAATCTCTTTTTTCGCCTCTACACTTCCGTATTTGTTAAACACATGCCCCCAAGCGGCTTGCACTAGGTAAAACACGGCCACCGCACAACTGATATCTGCTTTTCCAAGCTCTTCGCCTGCTATGCCCGCAAGTACCGGATCGGCGTCAGCGCCACCATACTCTGGGGAAACAGTCAAGGCGAGTAAACCCATGTCAGCCATGCCTTTGATGATGTCATCCGGGATTTTTCCCTTATCTTCAATTTCCTTTGCTCTTGGAGCAATCTTCTTCTTGCCGAATTCTCTCACGCTTTCTGCGAACAATTTTTGTTCTTCACTAAACTCAAAGTTCAACATTTTATTACCTCTTGTTTAATTTTTACATCGTCTTAGATCTTTGTTTCAATACCTCTCTAAACTCATTGGCGAGTACAGGTACAACCTTAAAAAGATCACCAACAATGCCATAGGTTGCAACCTTAAATATCGGGGCTTCTGGATCGTTGTTTATCGCTATAATCACATCCGAAGTTTGCATCCCGACAAGATGCTGTATAGCACCCGATATTCCGATTGCTATATAAATTTTCGGTGCAACTGTTTTGCCAGTTTGGCCTACCTGCTGATGGTGCGGCAACCAACCTGCATCCACCACTGCCCTTGAGCCGCCGACTGCGGCACCAAGCGCGCTTGCAAGCTCCTCGACGCATTTTATGTTTTCAGGAGAGCCGATGCCGCGCCCGCATGACACTATTATCTCGGCCTCTTCGATGTTTAAACCAACTCCCTTTATCTCTTTTACAATGTCAGTTATTTTTATACGCAGACTCCTTTCATCGATTTTTACGTTCACCTTCTCGATTACTGCCTCTTTTTTTCGATCCGGCTCCTTTCGTTTCATAACGTTTGGCCGGACTGTGGCCATCTGCGGGAACGTCCTGGTCAAAATGGATGCCATTATGTTGCCGCCGAATGCAGGCCTTGTTTGAAGGAGTTGTTTTTCTCCGACGATTTCCAATTTCGTGCAGTCTGCGGTTAAACCTATATTTAACCTGGAAGCTATTCGCGGTGCCAGATCCCTCCCGTTGGAAGTAGCGCCGAACAACAATATGTTGGGTTTATATTTTGTGATTAAGCCCGTAAACACATTAGTATACGGCTCGGTAGAATAATGCATTAGGGCTTCGCAGTCTACAACATAGACTTTATCTGCACCGTATTCTGAAAGCGGTTTGATAAGTTCGCTTATTCCGTTTCCCAATAAGACTGCGCAAAGCTTTTCTCCGCACTCGTCAGCGAGTTCCCTTCCTTTACCAAGTAGTTCGAATACCACGTTTCTGATGCGTTTTTCGTGTTGTTCTGCAAAAATCCAAATGTCCTTGTGATCGCCCTGGTTTATCTCTGTCTTTTCCCTTTCTATTTTTATGGCATGCACCGGGCAGACATTAACGCAGGAGCCGCATAAAGTGCAGGATTCGAGGATAATCTCGGCAATCTTTTTGTCCTTATCAGTATCTACTTTGATTGCCGCAAAAGGGCATGCCCTGACGCATAACCCGCATCCTGTGCACTCCTGAAGTACTGATATCATTAGATTTCACTCCAAACTACAGAACTTTGTCCGATATCATGTGTTGAATAAGTTTTTTCACGCTTGAACTCTCGTCGCCTGTAAACATTAATCCGCTGCTCGGCGGCGTAGGGGCAAATATCTTCTCCACATAGGTGGGCGAACCTTTCAAGCCAAACTTTTCACTCTCTGCGGTTGTTGCTATGTCAGCCGCACCTAGAGTTTTGATCTCTTTCTTCTTTGCAGAAATTATGCCCATAACCGACGGGAGTCGCGGTTCGTTCAGGCCTTTTATTGCCGTGAGCAAAACCGGAAATCTGCACTCAATAACCTCGTACCCTTCGTCGGTTTCTCTATGAACAACAATCTTTCTGTTTTTCTCATCAACATCCACTTTCTTTATGTAAGTAATCTGCGGTATGCCTAATTTCTCAGCGAGAGAGGCAGCCACTTGGGCGGTATCGCCATCGATTGCTTGCTTGCCGCAAAAGATTAGGTCGAACTTCAGTTTCCTGATTGCGAGGGCAAGCGTATATGCTGTCGCCAACGTATCGGAACCTGCGAACATTCTGTCGGTTAGGTGCATGGCCTTATCGGCGCCCATCGCCAGGCATCTTAATAATGCTTCTTTGGCTTGCGGAGGCCCCATAGTAACTACAGTAACAGTTCCGCCAGATTTTTCCTTAATCCGTATAGCCTCTTCCAAAGCGAATTCGTCGAAAGGATTTACTATGCTGGGCACGCCTTCCCTGACCAATGTATTGGTAACGGGATCTATCTTGACCTCGGTAATCTCCGGTACCTGTTTTATACACACTACAATGTCCATATATATTCACACAAACGGATTATGAAACTACAGTTCCTTTACCTCTGTCTTTTTCTTAAACGTTATCTTGGCTGTCAGAATTTTCTCCGTGTTTATGAATCTAGCAGCAAGATATACCATTACTAACGAGAAAACCAATTGATATATTATGCCAAGTGTCACTAACGCATAATCTGCAGTGTACAGCGCTTTTACTGCCAATACTGGATACGAAAATGGTATCGCGTAGATGATCGCCTGCACTCCGGTGCTCAGGCTTTCTACCGGAGCAAACATCAGTATGAATGCAGGGATAAATACAGGTATGTAGATGATTCCCGCCAATGATTGAGCGCTTCGCACATCCTCTGTAAATGCGGCTAGCAAAACTGCAATCGCCATAGCTGCGATTATTGAAAGGAACAATGTTATTCCCAGCATCACTTGTCCGAGCGCCGTCATTTTGATTCCTATATCTGCAAGAGGTATGCTTGATGCGCTATTGCTGCCAAAACCAGACAACGTATCCATATAATAAGAGAAACCTATCATATATGTAATGCATGCGATTCCTGCCACAACGATCCCTCCTGATAGTTTGCCTGCGAGTATAGACATCCTGGAGACGGGCAGTGTCAATAACGTTTCCAGTGTTTTATTCTCCTTCTCCATTGCGACAGACATCGCTACCAACTGTGCCGCCATTATTATGACTATCATTATAACGAATGGAGACATCACCGATTGCATCATCATAGTATTCGCTATTGACATGGGCGAATAGTTCACTACGTGGCCTTTGACGATAGACTGCTCGTGTGCGATGACCGGGTTCAGCATCGCACTTGCGTTTTTGCCAGGGCATGCAGCGTTAAGCGTTTGATACAGGACTATTTGTGAAAATGTGTTGATTAATGATGACACTTGAGTTGAGGGCAGTCCCTCTGATATTCCAAAATTGCTGAGAGATGCATACAGCTCGATATTTGATGAATTTCCAGTCGAGATATTGTAGGAGAAATCTGCCGGAATTATCATTATGACTTTGTATTGCGTGCAGTTCGGTTGTGTGATTATTTTATCGATGCTCGTTCCAATATCTGTGATATTTGTAAGGGCTATTGTCTTATTCTGCGACACAAATACCAGCAGTGATATAGATGTGTTGCCTGCATCCAGGTTCACGTAACCCACACTTATGTATTCGGTAGATTCCTTTATGGAAGTGGTGGCAGCGCTCATACCTAGGCCCATGAGAGGAAACATCAGCAATGGGACCAATATCATACCCAAGAGTATTCTTGGGTCTCGCATCATTTCCCTTACTTCTTTTATTACTATGTTTCTCAGGTCATCGAGCATTTTTTGTAACCTCCATAAACACATCTTCCAGGTTTTTCGCGTTGTACTTATTCATGAGAATTTTCGGAGCGTCCATTTCTATTACTTCTCCCCTGTTTATCAACGCTACCCTGTCACAAATATGCTCTACCTCCAGCATATTATGGCTGGAGAGCAATACAGTCGTGCCCTTTTTGGCATATTCTTGTATTATGTTTCGTACATAGTGTGCATGATTTATGTCCAGCCCGCTTGTAGGCTCGTCGAGTATCGCCAGTTTCGGGGAAGTCATGAGCGCCCTTGCAATTAGGAGCCGCCGCTTCATTCCCTTGCTGTATTCTTTTATGTAAGAATCTATTCGTTCGCCGAGGCCGGCCAATTGAACTCCCGATGAGATGAGGTTCTTCAGTTCCTGGGGATTTTTTGTGTGAAAATGTGCCATGAATGCAATGTACTCCCGTCCGGAGAGGTTTTTGTACGCTCCCGCCTCCTCTGGGAGATAGGATATGATCTTCCTGACCTCCTCGGGTTTCTCTAATACATTCAACCCGCTAACTATTGCCGTACCAGAAGTAGGCTTTAAGAGCGTGGATATTATCCGAAGCGTTGTGGTTTTTCCAGCTCCGTTTGGACCTATGAGCCCAAATATTTCACCAGGATCTACGTTAAAACTTATTCCGTTCAAGGCGGCGACGTTCTTATATTTCTTTGCGAGGTCTTTGACAACTACGGCTGCCATATTATCTCATACTCCGAAACATGGAGACGGTATATATCCCTTACTCCGTTTGCTTAAACCCTTCCCGAACGGCGTGTATATTGCGTTCTACAATATCCTTGCCAAGCGTCTCCCTCAAGCTTTTTTCTATTGATTCCCCACGGATAATTTCCGTTACTGCCGAGAAGCCTCCCAGCATTGCCATATTGGACACCGCGGGGGTACCCAAATCGTTTGCGATTTTCGTTGCAGGAATCTTGAAAACTCTACCATTTGTCTCTGGAATTTTTTTTACAATATCGGAATTTATCAATATGGTAGGACAATCGGCTACTAAATTATTATAAAAATCCATGGACGTTTGGTTCATTATAAGCAAAACATCCGGCTTTGTTACGATGATATCGTAGATTTCTCCATCTGAGAGTATGGCGTCTGCACGGCATCTGCCGCCTCTTGCTTCAGCGCCATAAGACTGGCTTTGAATAACATTCAATCCTTCGTAAACACAGGCGCTTCTCCCGAGTATCGTCCCTGCGAATACTACGCCCTGCCCTCCACTGCCAGCAATTCGTATTTCGTGTTTCATTTATCCTCCATTCGATAATTTGCAGTTCATGCTGTTATCTATCGATAAACTCCCCGACGAATATCTTTCCTTCTGCTTCCTTTTCCATAGTCGAATTCTCTTTGAACCAATTGAGTATTTCGGCTGCATCCTTAAATCTGTTTAAACGGCCGTAATATGTGGGGCATTGGGAGAGCACTTCTATAAACGAGAAGCCCCTGTTTTCCATTCCTTTCTTAATTGATTTTGTGAGCTGCCTTGCGTGATACGTTGTCCACCTGGCAACATATGATGCGCCGGCCGCGACTACTAGTTCAGAAATGTCGAAAGGTTTTTCGTTTGTGCCAAGAGGCGTGGTTGTAGTCTTCGAGTTTAGAGGTGTCGTAGGCGAAACTTGCCCCCCGGTCATCCCGTAGTTGAAATTGTTTATGCATATCACTGTCATGTCCATGTTTCTTCTTGCCCCGTGGATAAGGTGATTTCCGCCGATGCTTGCGAGATCTCCGTCGCCCGAAAATACGACGACTTTCAGATTCGGGTTTACGATTTTAGCACCAGTGGCAAAAGCTATCGGTCGACCGTGTAATGTGTGCAGCGTATCCGCATGAAAATACGGGCTTATTGTCCAAGATGAACATCCTATACCCGAACACATCAGCATATCTTTTGGTTTCAATCTTAATTCGTCCACTGCCCGAATAAAAGCTCCGAGCACGATTCCGTTGCCGCATCCCGGACAAAATCTCGTGGGCAAATTTCTAAGGTATTTGTTTCTAAGCTCGGACACTGATGCCATTATATGCACCTCTGGATCATATTGAATACCTCGGTCGACGTGTGGACCGTACCGCCTATTTTTGGGAAATGTATTATTTTGGCCTTTCTCTTTGCAATTCGCTCTATTTCGGGTTTGTATCCTCTAAGTGAGCATTCGCACAATATTATTGTTTTAGCGTGTTCCAACAGTTCTTCCAATTTCTTTTCCGGAGACGGCCAAATCGTAACCGGCCTGAAGAAACCTGCGGGTATTCCCCTTTCCCTGGCAGTTACAACACCGCCAAGCGATGGCCTTGCCGTAGCTCCATAACCAATTACCAAAATATCTGCATCCTCTGTAAAATGCTCCTCAAACTTTACAATCTTCTCCTTATTCTTCTCAATTTTAGCACACAGTCTCGTGACAAGTTTCTCGTGAACATCTACTGTAGTTTCTTCTCGAATGCCGTCTGCCCTGTGGGTAGAACCAGTAATATGAACGAAAAAACCGTCGCCGAATTTTGGCATAGGTGGTATCTCGTCGCCACCAAAAAATAATTCTTCGCCCCCTATCGGAGTTTTTCTATCAACAATTTTTATTTCTCGGTCTCTGCGAAGTGTCACACGTTCTCTGTTTTGTCCTACCATGGCATCGGATAGAACTATCACTGGTACCCTGTAAGTTTCCGCCAGATTAAATGCATCAACAGTTAAATCGAACATCTCTTGGGCGGTAGAGGGTGCGACAGCAATTATTTCATAATCGCCATGGCTTCCGAACCTTGCCTGCATTATGTCACCCTGGCCGACGAGCGTTGCCTGGCCAGTACTCGGCCCGCTTCTTTGAACGTCTACTATTACTATGGGCGTTTCTGTCATCGCAGCATAGCCGATGCCTTCCTGCATTAAAGAAAAACCAGGGCCGGATGTAGCAGTCATTGCTTTTGCACCCGCCCATGAAGCGCCAATAACCGAGGATATGGATGCGATCTCGTCCTCCATCTGCATAAAGTGCCCGTTGACGCTTGGCAGCAATTTGCACATCTTCTCCATAATCTCGGTTGAGGGAGTGATGGGGTAACCAGCAAAGAATCTGCAGCCTGCCGCAATCGCCGCCTCTGCACACGCCTCGTTTCCCTGGATAAACCGCACTTGTGAAGATTTAATCATTTATTCACCCTTTGCCACATCTATTGCCAGCTCCGGGCATAGAAGTTCGCAAATACCGCATTCGATACATTCATTGTCATTCACTATATCTGGAATTTCTATTCCCTTTTCCGTAGTTTTCTTAGACTCCTGGAATATTTTCTTCGGGCAAAATTTGATACATATGCCGCATCCCTTACAGAGAGAGAGTTCTATTCTAACCTTTGATTCCTTGTCGCTCTTTGTCTCTTCTTTTTGCAACACCTTCAAGACCTCTTTATTTTGTACATTTCTATCGTTCTATCTAATTTTTATTATATGACTGATTGTTAATATTTTATATGAAAACTAGAACACTAGACGATATTAAATTGTTTCGAGACTGCAAAGATTTATAATTATCGTCCATATATTCAATACCCATGGACTTTGTCATACTTGGATTAATAGCGGGGGGAGTCACATCATTCGGCTTCATCCCACAATTGTTTAGAGGATATAAAACAAAAAAACTAGACGACGTTTCCTATTTTATGCCGATAGTGCTGTCTGTTGGCATGGGGATCTGGCTCTTGTATGGTGTATTGAGGGATGACCTGGCAATAATAATTGCAAATGCATTTGCTATCGGATGTAACTTCTTGCTTATATCTATGAAGAAGATATACGAAAGACGCTACAAATCCAATGTCGATTCTTCCTGCCGGGGTGGCTCAGCCTAGTGGAGCGTTGGACTCATAGAGATTGATGCAATAGCCCTCATCTTAAGACATCCGAAGGTCGCGGGTTCGAATCCCGTCCCCGGCACTTATTATTCGATATAACTGATTAACCAACGCGTGGCGGATTCGAAAGTGCGACAGAATAAATAGCATAATGTCGCACGATTCTGAAAAATTCTTAACCTATGGCACGAAGAATTTTTCACCCGAAGGGGAATCCCGTCCCCGGCACTAACACATCAAATGATGAAGAAAAAGAGTTTATACTTGTATGTAATATTAAATAAACAACTATGTCACTTGACTTTGGAATGTATCCTATCGCACTACTAATAATTGCACTTTTTATTCCACTGGCATATTGTATTAAATGGAAGAAAAACGAGTTGAAGGATATTATCCTGCTTGTTGCATGCGGCGCGATAATAATCATCCTTTATCCGATAACATTCTACTTATCGAATGCTTTTGGAGTTATAGGATATTCATTGGGGAAGTTTGTGCTTTTTGTTCTTTTACCTATCGCTACTATATTCTATATCGAAAAATGGAAGATAAAGGATATTTTGTTCAATGTTGGTGTGCGAAAGAAGAATTTGTGGAAGAGCATAATGTATGGTTTGATTGCGGCAATAGCAACGATTGCGATTACACTCGTTATCTCTGCATCTACCAAAATAGATGTTTTCTATCACGGCATAATGTTTTTTGAGGCTTTTACTGAAGAGTTTTTCTTTAGAGGCGTTTTATTTTTGTATTTGATTGGCAAAACCAATCTCAAAGTAGCATATCTAACTTCGATAGTTGGTTTTATTTTGGTTCATCCACAGCATTTTACCAGTATTTTCATAACAACGACCATCGCTCAAGCTGTCCTGTTAACCATAGTAGTAGACAAAACCAAAAACATTATTGGCCCCTGGATTAGCCATGGTTTAAATCGGGTAGTACCTTCATTGATTGGGACATTGTTCACACTATAAAATTTTGAACTGTTATGTAGAAAATTTTTCACTGGAAAATCTAGAGGATTTTCACATCGAATCCCGTCCCTGGCACCTATCATCCAATATTATGGATTGGCAGAAACCTATATAGATAAGAAAATGAATATAGTGTTCAGCGATTTAAATTATCAAAAGGTGATTTAGTTGTATTGTCAGAAGTGCGGCAAAAAGAATGAGGATGATGCGACATTCTGCAACAGCTGTGGAGCATCATTAAGTGGTGAACGAAGAGATCATGGGCGAGAGTGTGAGAATAGTTGCGATGAAGATTGTTCGGGAAGGCAGCATCGGCCGATGTGGCTCCGTTTCTGGATATTGATCCTCATTTTGATAATAGGGGGTATCTTAATTTCTATCGTAAGCAAGATTATGTCGTTCACATTTTCCGATATGAAGATGCCTATGTGGGTTACTAACTTCCCCTACTGGGAAATCTTCGGATTGCTCATCGCCCTGATTATAGTGGCGTGCTTGCTTTCTATGATAATAAAACATATTAAAAAAGTCTAAGGCAAGGAAAAGAGTCATCCACCCCCATTACATTTTTCCTTGCAATTTTTACATATCGACTCGTGATGCCATAGAGATAGTTGAATTCTGGTATCCAGCCATAGGAATGATATCAATAACCCAACGAAGCCGAAAAATATACTTCCAGTGAGTTCCAGCAATCCCCGGGACACCAGGCAAAAGCTGATCGGCAATAAAGCACTAAGGATAATGTGCACATATGCCTTTCTTTCCAAAAATTTTATTTCGATGTAATTTGCGGCTATAAAGACGAATCCGAGAATTATCATAATGTAAAGAAAATAAGCGGGCATGACATCCAAAACATTCAATGAGACAAGCACCAAAACAATAGATATGACTGAGCCAGACGCGAGGCCGAGACAACCTGAACAAATGATTCTATTTTTTATTCTAACAATGTGAGCTTCGAAACCTTTGCAATCTGGATGATGGCCGCGCCGCATTCTTGTTATTTTATGTGCCGTTGTTTCGTTTAAAACATTATCGCCGTGATGGGTTAAGCGCTTCAACCAGTTAGGTTTAATCGCGAAAGATACCGCGAGGGCGCAACATAAGATAAATATCGCAGCGAAAACAATCCTCTCGAAGTCACGAATATTATTTTCACTATGTCCGTAAAGCAGGATGATTATCACGATCAATATCGCCGCAACTATCGAAAGTGCCAGATACGCATTTACCCGTCTGTCGTCCATCAAATCATATCTCTTAGATTTTTCAATACGAATTTTCCTGCCATATGGCGATATGCTCTCCGCTTGATTTCATTTTTCGAGAATATGCCCTTAATGCTTTTCGGAACGGAGCCGTAGAACGCGCGATAACATTTGTAGAGTTCTTCCTGCAAATTGCGCCGGGAAAGTGTTTCGGTCGGCATGATTGCATGGACCATGTCGTAGTGTGCGTAATTGTCGTCTTCGATCCATCCGTTTCTTACTGCATTTTCATAGATGTCCGTGCCAGGATACGGCGTGAGGATTGTGTATATTGCAAGATCCATATCCAGTTCGAGCGAGAACTGCCGAAGGGACTCTATGGATTCGGCAGTGTCCTTACGGGAACCTATGACGAACATGCCCTGGGCAAAAATGTCGTTTTTCTTCAGAATCCTTATTGCGTTGGCAGCATCGTTTATGCGGACTCCTTTTTTGAAATCGTTTAGAACCCCCGGTGAATTATTCTCGACGCCGACAAGAATCCATTTGTTGCCGACTTCCCGCATTTTGCTGACAATATCCTCGTTATTGGCTATGTCATCAGTTCTTGCCTGGAAAAACCACATGATGTCCTTGGAGAATTTCCTTGTCCGCAGTTCATTCCATAATTCTTTCCCTCGTTTTTTATATTCGAAATTGTCATCTGTGAGCCATATAAACTGCGCTCCGAATTTGCTGCTGGCATATTCCATTTCATTCGCAATTCGTTTAGCCGACTTTGTTCTCCACACGCCGTTCCAGTGCTTCCATTGGGTGCAAAAAGTGCATTTATGCGTACAGCCCCGCGAACCTTCTATTATCAGATACCGGGCATTCTTGCCTGCCATCATAGAAAAGTGATAGTTCTTGATATTCTTTTCAACCAGATGATAAGCGGGATACGGCAAACTGTCAAGGTTTTCGATTAAAGGCCGTGATGGCGTATGAATTATTTTTCCGTTGTGTTTAAATGATAAACCGGATACCTCGCCGATATTCTTATGGTCCCTTAACGCTTTAATTAATTCTACCAGTGTTATCTCGCCCTCGCCCCTGATTATGTAATCGATCTCCGGAAAATCCATGAGTGATTTCTCGGCGGTAAACGAAAAATGCTGACCGCCTACAACAGTTATAATATCCTTGTTCACGGTTTTGGCTATTTCCACCACTCTTGCACAAACGTATGCATTGCATGTGAATCCAGATGTTGCGACAATCGACGGGGAAAACGACGCAATTTGCGTTTCAAGGTCTTTCCAATCTTTTCTTTCTGCCTGGCAGTCGAGTATATCTATTTCAATATCCGGCAGTTCCTTCTCGATATATGCTGCCAAAACAAGCAGCCCTGTCGGCGGTGGCAGGTATTCCCCCATCAGAAACCAGTAGTCTTTCGGCGGCTCTACAAACAATATTTTTGAAATCGTCATATCATTTAAAGTAAATAGAAAGGTATTGAAATACATTGCTGTTATTCTAAAGTAGATTACAGGATTGACAGAGGTAAAGAAAAAATACTACATGACCGGTAGAATTTTTAAGCGATAAATATAATGCATAGAAAGAATTTCCAGTTATATTAATGGATGTCGTAAACTATGAAACAAATTGAACTCTTGGCTCCCGCGAAAGATTTGGAGTGCGGCATAGCAGCGATAGGGTGCGGTGCAGACGCAGTCTATATCGGAGCTGAAAAGTTTGGTGCAAGGGCCGAGGCAGGCAACAGATTGCAGGATATCGAGAAGCTCATAGAATTTGCCCATAAATTTAACGTGAAAATTTACGCCACCGTCAACACTATTTTTAACAATAACGAAATTCTGGAAGCCCAGCGTCTAATAAATAGACTCTATAAAATGGGTACGGACGCAGTACTAATACAGGATATCGGCCTTTTGGAGCATGATTTGCCGCCGATCCCGTTGATCGCGAGCACGCAGATGCACAACAACACCTGGCAAAAAGTGGAATTCCTGGAAAAAGTCGGATTTAAGCGTGCAATTCTCGCAAGGGAGCTGTCGATAGATGAGATAAAGGAGATAAGGGCTAAAACCAACAAGATAGAACTGGAATTCTTTATCCACGGCGCCCTGTGCGTAAGTTACAGCGGGCAATGCTATATGAGTTATGCAATGGGCGGCAGAAGCGGCAACAGGGGCGTGTGCGCCCAGCCTTGCAGGAAATCATACTCCCTGTCGGACTCTGCCGGAAATGTGCTGATAAAAAACAAATATTTGCTGTGCCTGAAGGATCTCAACCTCTTCGCACACATAAGGGAGCTTATTGATGCGGGGATAACGTCGTTTAAAATCGAGGGGCGGCTTAAAGACGTGAACTATGTAAAGAACGTAGTAAGTTTCTACCGCCAAAAAATCGATGACGCGTTATATAATATGAATAAGGTCGCGAAATGTGAAAAGTTTAGAAAAAGCTCGAGTGGAAAGAGCATAATTGACTTTAAACCAGATCCATATAAAACATTTAACAGAGGATACACAGATTATTTTATAAATGGACGAAAAAAGGAAATCGCCTCGTTTGACACGCCGAAATCCGTTGGAGAGCGGATAGGAAAAATAACCAACTTTGACGGAAGGAGTTTTACCCTTGACAACAAAACGAAATTGAACAATGGGGACGGTATATGTTTTCTTGACGAGAAGGGTGAACTTGCCGGCACATCTGTAAGCAAGGTTGAGAATGGTAAGATATATCCAAACGACCCTATGGCCATACGAAAGAATATCGTGGTGTATCGAAATTTTGACCATGAGTTCATAAAGAAATTAAAGGCAGACAATATCACCCGAAAAATAAGGGTCAAACTAAAATTTTCCGATGAAAATGATGACATTGTGCTATATGCAATTGATGAAGACGGCATCGAAGTTCAAAATAGAATGAAGATCGGAAAAGAGCTGGAACTAGCCAAAAACAAAGAGATGATGCTCGATACCATTAAAAATCAACTTGGCAAACTCGGAGATACGGATTTTGAGGTTTCAGATATCAAGATAGATCTCAAAAACATCTATTTTATTCCTCTAAAAATGTTAAACAATTTCAGGAGAGAAACTGTTGAAAAATTAGAGCAAAAGAGGGTAGATGAGTATACCCGAGAGACAGTGGCTATCGAAAAAAATGATTTCCCTTATCCTGAAAAGAAACTGACATACTTAGGAAACGTTCTCAACGAGTTTGCAGAAAAATTCTACAAAAGGCACGGCGTCGAACAAATCGAACCCGCTGCCGAATCTGGAATAGACATGAACGGAAAGAAGGTCATGACAACAAAGCACTGCTTGAAATACCAATTAGGATTTTGCCAAAATTACAATCGAAGCAACATCGGCAAAATTGGCAATGCTAAAGAACCATTTTACCTAACCGATGAGCAGGGCAAAAGATACCTTTTGAAATTCGACTGCAAGAATTGCGTGATGGATATAATATTTTGATAAATCCTTTTGAAAATTAAAAAAAATTAAAGGGAGAATAGGTCCCTAAAAATGCGTTCGCAGTCGTGTATTAAGGACCTAATCCCAAAGTTGCGTTTCTATTGTCTATCGCCGTTGCATCTACTCCAGGACACGTATGTTCTTCTTTGCGCAGATGTCCTTGAGCTGTTTCGGCCAAACCGTGACACTGACCTCTCCGAGATGCGCGTTCTGCAGCAGGAGCATTGTTGTCCTGGACTGGCCTATTCCGCCTCCTATGCTGAGAGGTATCTTGTCGTTCATGATTGCCTGGTGGTACGGCATCTTGAGCTTCTCCATCTGGTTGCTTGCCTCTAGCTGCTGTTTCAGAGTATCTTTGGTGACCCTTATGCCCATCGAGCTGAGCTCGTGCCTGCGCTTCGTGATGTGATTCCAGACGAGGATGTCGCCGTTCAGTCCGTGGTATTGTTTGCCGCCGTCCTTGGCCGGTGTAATCCAGTCATCGTAGTCCGCGGCCCTCATCTCGTGCGGGTAGCCGTCATTGAGCGTCCAGCCTATTCCGATTATGAAAACGGCTGGGTATTTCTGCAGGATAGCAGTCTCGCGCTGCTTCCTCGGCAGGTCCGGGTACATATCGAGAATCTCCTCGGCGTGGATGAACTTCAGCTCCTCGGGCAACGCAGGAACCTTCGTTGAGTTCAAAGCGGGGTATTCCTTGCGGATATAGACCTCCGCACCCTTGATGACCTTCCATATCTTCTTGACAGCGTCCTTGAGAGTGTCTAGGTTGCGCTGGTCAGCTGTGATGACTTTTTCCCAGTCCCACTGGTCTACGTATGAGCTGTGGTCATGGTCAAGGAAGTAGTCTTTTCTAACTGCTCTCATGTCCGTGTTTATTCCTTCGCCTACCTTGCAGTTAAACTCCTTCAAAGCCATTCTCTTCCACTTGGTAGCTGCCTGGACGACTTGGCACCTCATGCGCTCAGGCAGTCCGAGACCGCAGGGAAAATCGACAGGTGTGCGGGAGCCGTCTCGGTCCAGCATGTCGTTCACGCCGCTTTCTACAGTGACTATCAAGGGCACTTCGATCGTGAAGAGGTTCAACTCCTTGTTGAGACCGTCCATGATGTACCGCTTCAGCTTAAAAAGCGCTTTCTGAGTCTCCTTCGGGTCCAGAATGGGTTTGTAGTCGTTCGGTAATATCTTCTCTACCTCGGGGTACGTACTGACCCCGGGTCCAGCTAAATCTGCTTTTTTGTCTGCCATGATATGCCTCCTTTTTTCGAGGTTTCGAGGTATATATCTCGTATATTTTAATGTTTGTGTACGACCAGTTTATTGGATTAAAAAAAGTCTGAAATTCCCTGCTCTGAGCGATTAAATTTAATATCAATTATATTTGTGTAAACTACGAGCACCTAAAGGTGCTCGCGTTTACAAATTTCACTTTCAAATCATCCCGCCTCTGAAAAGGCGGGCGTTCCCGTGAAATTTGTAAATTGTAAAAAGTCTTAACACTGATTATCTATCCCTTTATTTCACCGCCACAAAATTGGGTGATGTACCTGTCTGTCAAATCTCTCGCATTAATCAATTCCTTTCTCTCAATCCCTGGCACACCGCAAAACAATAGAACAGTATCTTTTGTATCATATGTTATTTTTGTAAAGTCGGAATCCCTGTACGGATATACTGCAATAATCTTCTCCTCGTCGGATACAACGATCTCGTTCGACTTTAATATTCTCGCATCTTCCATGCCTATTCCCAAAAAATTCTCGTTCTCTCTCGCGAACCTTAAGTTTAGATTGCCCTTTAATTTAGACCTGTCGAATGCCCCAATAGCGATATGGGTTTTAATGGATGCTAAATTGTAGGTATCAGCCGCAGAATTAATCGTTGGAAGTGGTTTGTCATGCAAAATCCTGCGGATAAGCGCCTCGGAGGCAGGCCTGATTTTCGTGGGATCAATGCCAACCCTCCAATAAAAATCGCGATATTTGCGGATAATCGAATCGTCCTTAAGTCCATCAAGAGTGTAATTTTTTCTTACTTCTTCGATTATGATCTTCTTAAAGTCCTCTAATACGTTGTTCTTGGGCACAACAGATATTCCTGCTATCTCCGAGAGCTCTACAAGTATGTCTTGAAATTTGCTACTTAATTCCTTATCTATGTACACTCTCACGATCACAGAATAAGGAAAAACTGTAATAAATTGTTTTCTACTCTTTAAAACCACTGCGCCTCAAAATTAATTCCAATGCTATCCACTGAAGAATTTTAATATCAAAATTCCTATTTATCGAATGCTTTCTGCAATCCTCTCCACTTCTTTTCTAGGATTTTCAGATTCGTATATGCTCCTTCCGACAATTATGTAATCCGCGCCTGCCTTTATTGTTTCTTTAGGATCTCCGCCCTGTGCACCCACACCTGGAGATATTATCTTAAGTTTCCCGACGATCTCTCTTATTCTTTTTATCCTCTCAGGACGCGTAGCAGGTGCCACCACGCCGCTAGCTCCCACTTCCACAGCCATCTTCGCAATTTGCTCTGCCGTAACTTGGAGGAATGTCGCACCGCCTGGATGGCTCATTTCCGTAACAACAAAAACATCCTTCCCGCCACTTGCCTCTATGCATGCTTCCACAGAGTCCCTGCCGACGAACCCATGGCATATTATGCCTGCGGCGCCGGCATTGATTGCTTGGGATACTATCAATTTGTTGACATGCGGCACATCCGCGACCTTCAGATCGCATATGATATCGCTGTATTTTCTCAGTTTTTTCACGATATCAAGCCCGCAGCACAGTATTGTCGGATAATTTATTTTAATAGCGTCGACAATGCTGCCGACTTCCTTCGCAACTTTCAAAACCTTTTTTTCGTCCAATTCATCGATTGCCAATATTATCCGGGAAGATTGCTTCATGAGGTCAGCATAGGTGTTTCTGATAAAAAATGTTTTCACTGCTCTTCTTCTTTTTTCTTAGGTGGAATTCTTGGTGGAACGCTAGGCGGTAATGATGTAGTCCTGGATTTTTCTTGAGCTACAGGTGGTGACTGTGTCGCAGGTCGTGCTTTTCCTATTGGTGGTGTCAGGCTTCGTGCAGGCAATGGAATCGTCTGTGCTGGTTTTGGAGGTATCGGGGGTTTGGGTGTTGCCTGTGCTGCTGGTCTGGCCGCCGAGGGTACTGCTGCAGGCGGCGTTAACGGTTTAAGTGCCATTGGCGTAGTTGCTGTTGCCGTAGGGGGTATCGTCTTTGTTGCAGATGGGATTGCCGCAGCCGGAATTTGTTGCTCTGGTTGTGTTGATTTTGCAGCAGGTATTCCTTCGATTTTCTTTTGCTCCACCGACGTTTCTACGCTGAGAAAATCTGATGCTTTTGTCGGTTTCGGCGGCGGTAGTTTTACTATCGTTGGAGGTTTTTGTATTGCAGCAGTTGGTTTTAAAGGTTGTAATATAATTTTTGAGTCTTCCACCATTTTGGTATAATCTTTCTCTGCTTTTTCTACTGCTTCCGTCTTGAGCTCAGTTGTTATCACAAGCATTGACACTATATATAGTATGGATGCCGCGATGAACAAATAACCGCCTAGGCCAAGCCCCCACCTTAATCCTAAATTGAGAGGTTGTCCCATTACATTATTCGCCGACCCCTGGCCGCTCAACGGCGATGCAGCCATATTGTTTAAGATATTGGCAATTGGAGTACCCGATCCTATCGGAAGCATCGGGAGTATCTGTGTCATTATGACAACTACGATGATTATCGGGATAAGCACCTTGATGCTGCTATACATGAATTTTTTGCGTCTTTTGGGGAGTTCCGTGATAAGTATCTTGAAAACACCCCATGTAAAACCGACCAATATCAATATTATTATGATTTTATCAAGAGTAAGTCCTCCCGGCATTGGGATGGCGTCCATAATGTTTAGTTGGTCTGGAAAGCCCGAATTGTTACTAGTGTTCTGCGTAGCGTTTTTTATCGCATCTTGTATATCGCTTTCGCTTACGCCGTATTGTTGAAGCTGAGACGTATCTATATGTGTGGATATGTTGCTCATTGGATTTTTTATGGATACGCCCTTAAGCATACTGATCTCCATAAAATCCCTGAACCCATTTGTTGTCATTGTCATGTTGACGGTGTTCCCGTTTTGGTCCACGGGGATAGAAGTATTAGCCTCCAAACTGACGCCTATCAGATACCACGGAACAAAATACCCGATTAGAGCCATGGTCATCGCGATAATTCCTATGAGCGTTCCGATAGTGACCTTTCTAATCTTTCTAGGTGTTTTCACTTTCTCGCGTTTCATTTATCTCGCTGCCAAATCCAACTACTTCTTTATAAATATGCCTCATGCGTGTAGTGATTTTTATATAAACTTGTTGCTTTCCAACATGCAGAATATATAAAGCCACACGATACCTATTTCTATCCATAAACATATGCAGTATAGATATCGCAAAGGTACAAGAAGGCAAAAATATGACGTGGACAGGTTTGCTAAAAAAGATAGACGACTATAGATTCGAGATTGCCAGGGAATACAAGCAAGGAATGCGAACTTCAGGATTGATATACAGCAGTGAAAAGTTCATTCAAACTATAAAAGACGACAACGCCCTCGAACAGGTAGCTAATGTCGCTACGCTTCCCGGGATTGTAGGGAAATCTATAGCAATGCCCGACATTCATTGGGGTTACGGGTTTCCGATTGGCGGAGTGGCCGCAACAAACATGGATGACGGGGTCATCTCGCCCGGCGGTGTTGGCTACGACATAAACTGCGGCGTGAGATTATTAAGAACGGATTTGAATGTCGACGATATTAAAGATAAACTCACCAAAGTAATAGACACTATGTTTGAAAACATACCTTCGGGTATCGGTTCTAAAGGAAAGGTTCGTTTGGATCCGTCTCAATTAGGTAATGTACTGGAAGGCGGCGCAAAATGGGCTGTGGAAAACGGATATGGCTGGGAAGAAGATTTGCCTCATCTTGAAGAAAACGGCTGCATGAATAATGCAGATTCTTCTAAGGTTAGCAATCAAGCAAAAAAAAGAGGCGCCCCCCAACTTGGAACGTTGGGTGCCGGAAACCATTTCTTAGAGATTCAGAAAGTAGAAGAGATATACGACGAAAATATTGCCAAGGTTTACGGGATAACCCAAAAAAACCAGATACTTGTTATGATACACACCGGTTCAAGAGGGTGCGGGCATCAGATATGCACAGATTATCTTGAGGATATGATGCGGGCGGTAAAGAAATACAATATTCAGTTGCCTGATAGGCAATTGGCATGCGCACCGATAAATTCCAACGAAGGCCAAAACTATTTGAAAGCAATGACCTGCGCTGCAAATTATGCTTGGGCAAATCGCCAGTTAATAACTCACTGGGTTCGCGAATCCTTTGAGAAAACCCTTGGAAGAAAAGCAGATGAAATTGGTTTGAAAGTGGTTTACGATATAGCGCACAATATCGCTAAAATAGAAGAGCATGAAGTCGATGGGAAGAGGCAAAAACTCTGCGTACACAGAAAGGGTGCTACAAGATCGTTTGCCGCAGGGCATAAGGACATTACCGAGGAATACAGAAGTGTTGGCCAGCCTGTTTTGATCCCTGGAGATATGGGTAGGGCAAGTTATGTGCTGGTCGGGACAAAATTGTCTATGGATGAAAGTTTCGGCTCTACGTGTCACGGGGCAGGCAGAGCAATGTCCAGGGGAGCGGCTATAAGAAAGTTTTCGGAGAAGGGCGTGCGCGCAGAATTGCAAAATAAAGGCATTTATATACGGGCGGCAAGCAGAGACGTGATTGCAGAGGAAGCTCCCTCAGCGTATAAAAATGTCCATGAAGTTGTTGACATTACACATAACGCTGGCATCTCGCTGAAAGTGGCAAGACTGGTGCCTCTTGGCGTGGTGAAGGGATAGTGCGAAGACGCCGTATTTTAGATGCCATTTATTCGAACAACAAACTAGAAACACTATTTTAGGTGTTAAGTAATATCTATTCTTGATGAAAAAACCTAGTCGTGAATTTTTACTAACACTAATGTACCGCATCCTCACTGTTCTCTATGCTTCTTTAATATTCGTTCTTTCATCTATGCCAGCACCGCCACAACCACCAAAAGAGTTCTTGTTTCCATATATCGACCTTTTTGAGCACGCAGCCGAATATTCTATACTCGGATTTTTGCTGTTTTACTCGATAGTTAAATCTAAAAGACAATATCTCAAAACGAATGCGTTTGAACTGTCCGTGATTATTGGCGTGTTGTATAGTTTTACGGACGAGTTGCATCAATATTTTGTTCCAAATAGAGTAATGGCGATTGAAGACTTGTTTGCCGATAGTTTGGGTGTGCTTTGGGGCGCATTTGTGGCGGTCGCTCTCATAGTGTATTTGGCGAACAGAAGAGAGGAAGTGGCACCGACAGCATAGGATTATATAGAATGTAGTATTTATCTATCTATCCATTCGATTGTGATATATGTGAGTAGCATAAGAGATTTTCTGAGAGGATACGTTTTAGTCGCCCGTCTTGAGTACCTATCTGCCGAACTTCCGGCGGTGTTTATACCATTATTGATTGGCGCGAATTCAGTCAATGCCATATTTTCGTACACACTTATAGAAACGATTGTTACATTTGCTTTATTGTTTTTAGCCGGGTTCCTAATCAACTCGTTAACAGATGTGGACGTAGATAGAAAATACAAGACGCATGTATCCACCGGTGTTGACATCGTCGGGAGAGGGAAACTGAAATTGATAATCGCGCTTCATGTGAGCATAGCACTCATATTAGCCCTCCACATTTCCATGACTGTTCAAAACATTTGGTTATTTGCGTGGGTGCTCGTAGGTACATTTTTCGGGTTAGGGTATTCCGCAAAGCCGTTCCATTTTAAGGTTCGCGGAGCATGGCACGTAATAGCATTAACAACATCCGCATTTTTAGTGCCGTTTTCCTTCCTCTATTTCGTGACAGTTGGACGTTCAATTGACATCAATGCGATTATTCTGATAATCGGCTTCAGCATAGCACACTACGGAATCGCACTGACAAACCAGGTTGGAGACTACACGGAAGATAGGGAAACAGGACTGTTGACGCCTGCCGTGAGATGGGGCATAAAAAAGACTTTGAAACTGTCTGCACTCTTTATGACTGTTGGCCTGCTCATCGGCATATATGCATTTACGGAATTAATGCTGGCGCGGGGAACCATATCATATATTCCAAATGTTGGAATAGACAGCAGATTGCTAGCCACGGGCATAGTGGTGGCAGCACTTGGAGTTGGATACTCAGTACCAATCCTTGGCACCCTGGCCCTCCACCGGATTGCAAATCGCTCAAAAACAATATTGGAAAGCGTTTCGGGAATAAAGAAAAGAATGAATTATCCGCGATGGCAGGCATGCGGTGCATGCAGCATACTCATAATATCCGCCATGCTCTTCACGACGTCGATAATCGGCAGTTATAAAAACACCAACGTGGAAAATTCAGTTCTATCTATAAGTGCAGGCCAGGACAGAATCGTGAATACGGGTATGATTGTTGAATTTAATGGAATGGTGACGCCAACGGATATGGATAAAAATAAAATCAACTATACGTGGGTGTTTTGCGATCAGTCCAACACAACGGTCTACGACTATAGATTAAAGTTCAGTTATGTGTTTTCGAAGGAGGGTGTTTACCCTGTAAAGTTCATAGTTAAGGATGCTGTTGGAAACAATTTCACAGACAGAATAAACGTTACGGTCATGCAGGGATTCTGCATATCCTCCAATGCTACCTGGAAATTAAATTGGACGGACCCCTTGAAAAAAGTAGACGTGAATGTGACATCGACTGTTTCCAATATGGGCATAAATCAGATGGATGATATAACACTAAGAATAGATCAGGTTGGAACAAACAACCAGCGCAATACCACTCGAAAAATATCGTTGAAGACGAACGAAACTGTAACCATTGTAACGACGGTTGCCGATGTTAGCGCAGCGTATTACACATTCTCAATCACCCTATCGTGCAACAGTGTGATATTGGATTCCAATACTGTCGTTGCCAAGCCATTGGTATGATTTTTCCTGATCGGGGCTGATTTTGAGCAGTATCTAGTTAAGCTTTCTCGCTCAATTTTATAAAAATCTCGTCTGCGATTTCCCCGATTTCTTCTGGTGACAAATCTTCAACCCGCTCGCTCTTAAACTTGGCATTCAGGGCAATATCTTTCATCTCATTTTCAGTGCATCCAAGTGATTTGTATGCATACACCAGGCCATTTTTTATCTTCTTTCTCCTGTGGCTAAAAAGGGCATCGATGATTGCTAAAAACGTTTTTTCATTTAAAACTTTGAACGGAGGCTCCTTTCTTGGAATAATTTTAACAATTGCAGAATCTACTTTTGGTTGCGGAAAAAATGCAGTTTTTGGAACTTGTTCTACTATCTCACAACGCGCTTTGTAATATGCATTCACGGACAATCTTGAATATTCCTTGCATTCCGGCTTTGCTACCAGCCTTTCTGCAAATTCTTTTTGATACATCAGTACCGCTATTTCGAATGAATACTCTAGGAACTTAAATGTGAGCTGGGAAGATATGTTATATGGGATGTTTGAAACAATCTTGTTAAATTGTGGAAAATTTACTTTGAGGGCGTCTCCGACCATCAGGTTTAATTTCGAGTTCAGTCTATTTCTTAAATAACTCGCCATCTTTTCGTCCTTTTCGATGGCGATTACTTTTCCAGCGTTGTTGATCAACTGTACGGTCAGCATTCCGAGTCCAGAACCCACCTCCAGAACAGTATCTTTGTTAGAAATGTCTGCGTATGTTATCTGTCTTTTTACTACCCTTTCGTCTATTAAAAAATTTTGACCTCTGTATTTTGACGGTTTAACGCCAAGAGAGCTTAAAATCGATATTACTTCGTTTTTTCTCATAACATCAGGAAAATTATCCCTTCATTATCTCGTTGTGAATAAATGATATTTTTCGTTAGGATTGGATATTTCGAGTTCTATTCTCTTTGCGATAAGCTTTTCCGGCGACTTGAGCAAGCTTACGCGTTTTTCTATGTCCTTAAAATCTTTGAACGATTCTTTTTTTCTTTCCTCTATAATCGCCCACATCGTCTTTTTTCCAAGTCCCGGGAGAAGTTCGAGCATGTGAAAACGCGTGCTTATCGGCTGTGCTTCATTGTAGAATTTTATAAACCTGGGTTCATCTTCTTTTATAATCTGTTGAATAATGTACGGCAGTTCGCTTTGGGCCGTACTGGTCATTTCCGAATAGCTTATTCTTCGTTTCACGTGCAGAACTACTGTTCTTTTCTCCATATCCTTTCCGATATACGCCTTGTCCCCTATCTGGATTGCCGCGTTTGGCTTCGGAACTAATTCCAATAATTTGAACTCGGAGCAGCCGATAGCACACGCCATCGGCTCTCTTTTAAAACCATGCTCGGCGGACATTCCTTGAATTGGGTAGTCGAGGATATATGCAAAATCTTCCATGAAGACACACTCCAATTACTCTATATGTTTTTTTACTGTTTGAACGATTTCTTCGACTTCCCGTTTCTCCAAGGTGTACCTCTCCTTGGCGAGAACAACCCTTACATCATCCGGGTGTGTCGGCAAGATCTCTGCTAGTTTATATACCGCCTGATCTGAAAGCTTCTCTATCTTTCTTAATTCTTTTATCAGTTTTTTAGTTTCTGTGACATTTAACCGTGCAAATGTTTGTGCGTGTTGTAGTGCCATTTTCTGTTCATTGGTTAACTCCCGTTTGGCTCGCTCTTTTTCAAGCAAGTCTCTGACCTCTACTAACGATATTATTCTTTCTTCTTTTTCTTCATTCACAGTAGCCATAAGATACACCTATTGCTTTCTAAGATGCTCCGGTCCAACAATTACCGACTTCGGCTTATTCCCCGCCATTACCCCGACAACATAAGCGTTGCCGCGAACTTCCGTAATCACACCAGTCAATCCCTGAAATCTTCGATGCGTTTGTCCTTTGTGAATACTCGGATCGAGTTTTATACTTACCTTGTCTCCCTCACCAAATCGGTTGAGTGCTCTGGTGATTGGCGACAATCCTCGTTCTCTCGCTTTTCTTTTTAATATTCCTCTTGTCTTTGCTCGTAAACCTTTCGAACTTTTTACCATCTTCGTTGCTCCTTTCTCATTGATCGTGAATTTTGATTACGTCCAATTCCTTTACCGTGCACTTTGTGCCGAGTATTTCAGAGAGGTTTGGTTGTGTTCTTCCATCATCACCATGTATCAATTCTTTAATATATGTTCCGCCTTCGCTCCTTATTCTCAGCAGCGCAGTTTTATCATGCACTGAATCCAGTTCCATCTCTATGATTTTCCTCTTTCTGCACATATCTGCCCTTCTGTGCTTGACACGGAGGGGCGTGTGTTGATTTATCTCTGTATTCTTGAATATCTTCACTCCTTCTTTAATCTTTTCCTTATCAATGTGATTTTCGAATTCTACCAATATCATATATGTTTTATCAAACTTTGCATTTTTGATAGTTACCACGTCTTTTTTGGAAGCATACTTGAGGGCATGGACTTCTATCTTTCCAGCAAGATCAATGTTTATCCCATTCTCTATTTTTTTTAGATCCAACGTTCTCACTGTCGGTTCGACTATCTCTATGATGAATGGCCTGCCGTTTCCAAGCATTCTTGCGTCGATGTCTTCCCTTCCCATTCCATGAAATGCAGTGCCCTTCCCCTTTGTCAGCGACAGTATTTTCTCACCAATGAGTTCCTCTACGCTTGTCGGATACATTTTCCCAGTGCCATTGCATCTTTCACAACCCTTGCCCCTACACACCCTACAATCCCATTTTGTTTGTGGGATGTCCCGCACCAGTTTCAGGTACCGCCCATAGATATAAATCGGAGATATCTGAAGCTCTACTATGTCGTATCTGGCATCTACTACTGCGGTTATGTCTGGATTGTTGAAATCCACAGTTTTATTCGTCTTCTTTTCTATCTCCTTGCCGATTTGCCGTTTAATGCCCGATCGTATCTCTTCGAGGATCGGGTTGTCCCGATCACTATCATACATGCACCCCTGAAAGAGCGTGTCCCAGAGTTGCCGGGTTCTTTCCTTAAGGTCGTCATCAGTTTTTAATCCTATCAAAAATGTGGCGTACTCATAATTATCTAGTTTTTCTAAAACCAACTTTGTAAATTTGTCGATCTCCATGAATAAATTGCCGCACAGGTAGCATTCCGTGCTAGTATTGGTTAAAACCAGCTCTACTTTCGTTTTGTATTTAATCGCTAGGTCATCAACTAACCGAATACAGCAATCACATAATTTATATTCTGTTTGTTTGTTGTTCGTGTTGAAAATAGACGTTTCTTTTTCTTTCATATTGCCACTTTTCAAAATTACCAACATTAAATTCGCGTCTGATTATATTGGAAAAGAAGTCTAAAAGTTATCGTTTCGTATCCATTTTATCTTCGACGCTGGTGACGATTACCCATTCTCCAAGTCCGTTTTTGATTTGGTCGTTGACCTTCACCATCGCTTCGTGTATATCTACCGTTTCAAAATATTGTGTGTATGTAACATCTGTTTTTGTTATTGGGAGTACAACATACTTGAGTTGAATTTCTTTTTTTTCAACGTTTTTCCCATCACTGCCCTGTGTGGGGGAGTCGTTCATCATCATATCCATATACCATCACCCGAAAACTCTCTAAAAGTGGAAATAGTTATCTCTTTTGTAGTAAATAAAGTTTGGGACTAATAAAAAGGCGTAATAAATTCACAGATGCTTTCCGCCAAACATGCCCTTTTGTGTTGGTTTCTGCTTGATATCTTGATATCGTAGTAAATTTTAATATATGTATAAGTATTGGTACGGTGTGTAAATAATTATGACGTCCATAATGCTAGGTTGAACCAGTTTACGATTAAACGAGGTCGTTAGAAGTGAAAAAACAGAAGATCACAAGTGCAAATAAAGATGTGGCAAAATGCGGTAATTGTGGAAAAGATATCTATGCATTCTCTGAAATGTGCGAGCACTGCGGCATAGAATTCACACACCCCGCCCTCGCAGAGTGCAGTGTTTGCAATAATTTTATTCCGCTTTCGGCGACACTGTGTACTAAATGCGGGGCATCATTTGAAGGGAAAACCTCTGAAATAGAAACATCGGAAGAAGAGTTCCGACACACCGTTGACAGAAAGCACACCACTGAGAAAGAGGCGAAAGCGCTGGTAAAAGACGTTGAGGAACTAGAAAAAAGAGAGGCGTTAATTAACGCCAGGGAGCAGGAATTAGCTCTTAAGGAATCAAAAATAGAAGAAGACAGAGAAAGAATTGAGAAAGAGATGGCAGAAAAATATAGTAACGAGATGCAGGATAAATTGGAAGATATCCTTCAAAGAGAGAGAGCGATTACGGAAAGAGAAGGGCGATTGAAAGAGGTGGATAAAGAAATTGAGGCCAAAACAGAAGCTAAACTTAAGGAAAAAGAGGAACAATTAAGAAAAACTATGAAAGAAATGGAGATAAAAGAAAAGTTGTTGAAAGAAGCGCTACAGTCAAGAGAAGGAAGGATACCGAGGAAAAGAAAAGGGGAAGACGCTGACAGTAACGGAGAGTTGCTATTGGAAAAAAAGGAGGAAGAGATCAGAAGGTTAACCGACGAGATGAGGCGCCTAAACGAAGAGATAGACAACGTAAAAGAGCCCATGCGATATAAAGAGGGCGAACTGAACAGGAGGGAGAAAGATCTGCGTTACCGGGGGGAGATGCTTAAAGCCGAAAACGACAGATTGCTGCAAGAGAAGCTGCGGATTGGGTCGAATAAGGAGAGCGTGGGAGAAAGAGAGTTAAAAGACAGATTAAAATTGTTGGAAGATGAGGTCAAACACAAAGAAAGCGAATTGAAGGAGAGGGAAGAGTACTTGAAAAGCAAAGAAGAAGAGTTAACTATAATGCAACAAAAAATTATAGAAAAAGAAATAGGAACAAGGGGTGCGGAGAAAGAGGAGGAGATGAAGAAGGACAAGATAAGTACTGGAACCCAGCGCATAGACGACCTTATGCTTGGAGGCATCCCACCAGGCAGCAACGTTTTCATTTACGGCCCAACTTTTGTTGGAAAAGAAGTGTTTCTCAATACGTTTGTTGCGGACGGCTTAAAGAAGGGCGTACCTGTAATCTTCGTGACTACGGATAATACACCAGCCAGCATAAAACAAAGCATGACCACAATACTGCCCGATTATGAGGATTATGAAAATGCTGGTTTGGTACGATATGTAGACATATACTCGAAAAGAATGGACATAAAAGACGATGGCAACGGTTACATTAATCTTGCCGAGTATGGGGAAGATGGCAGTATGAAGCCATCCGTCGAAAAAACACAAACACCTGAGGAAATAAACGAACTTCAGCAAAATGCGTCTCAACAAAATATGCAGAAAAAGAAGGTTGCATCAGAGGCGTTTATTGAATATATATACAGCATCAAAAACATTGATGCCATCATGCAGGCAATAATAAATGCCCAGAAGAGCGTAAAGAAGCACGGATATTACAGAATGATATTCCCACTTTCGACTATCAGCGTTTACATCGACAGGGTTACAATGTTTAGGTTTATTCAACGCATATGCAACGAAGTAAAAACGGACAAATCCGTTACATTCTACTCATTAAACACAGATATGCTGCCGGATGTTTCCGTCCAAACACTCAGGCATCCGATGGACGGGGTAATCGAATTCAAATCGGAAAATCAGAGAACGTTTCTATGCATCCGCGGATTGGGCGATGTGCAGACAAGGGCGTGGATACAGTATACGTACACTGAACGGGGATTGGTGCTCGGGTCGTTCTCGTTGAGCAGGATACGATAGAATTTTCTAGAATCAATTCATTAAAATTTACTATGAGGGCAACTCAACCATATAGTTTCTCCGCGGTTTCCCTCTCCAGCTCCTTTATTTTTGCCTCGACGTCCCTTGATTTTTCCAGCAGTTTCTCTTTCTTTGTTTTATATTGCTCTAATACAGTGCCTTCTGCGTGCCTCATCTTTTCGTTGCATTTCTTCAGGTTCCGCTTTATTTCCTCCCACTGCAGCATCAGCTCTTCGAGCCTCTCTTCCGCTAGCGATACGTCCGGTCTCTCTTTTATGTGCTGTATCTGTTCATTTATCTCCTTCATTCTCGCTCTAGCCTCTGCTTTTTCGACCTCGTAAAGTTGTTTATCGTACGGGTAATTGACGATTAGTTTGTCATATTTCTTGATTTTCTTGTTTAATCTGTGCCATTCACTCATAAATTCATCTAATTTGTCCCTGTCGTCCTTTGGAAGCAGGTATTTATTGGCTGGCTTGGCTCCTCTGCCTAAAATAGGATATGCTCCCCGATACCATCCAATTAAGAAGAAAATGATTGTAAGAGATACTAATGAAATGTATATGTTGGTAGGCACAAATTGTCCTTTTCCGGTAACTGGATCGCGTGGCAGTACACCTAACAAAAACCCTGTAAACACCGAAACCCCGATGCTAAGAGCGAGGCCAAGCGTGATTCTATAAATTATGTCGTCCCTCTCGTGCAACTCGTTCTTTCTTGGGAATATCGCATAAACCAAAAATATCCCTGGCAGGAAAAACATCAAAAGAAGTGCAAAAACTGCTTGAAATATGTCTACTGGCATGCATTCTCATCCTACTATAACCGCGTGCGATTAATTCGGCGTTGCATCGGGAGAGTTATGTTTTTTTTATCTATGTTTCGCTCTCTATTCTCGGTGCAAGCAGATACATCACACGACCGTTTCCGTCAGCGATATTGAATTCTAATTTTACTGGATAATCTGCACCTATGTTCATTGTGACCTTCCCCGAGCCGACGGATTTAATCATCTTCATGAAGTAATCGATAGAGAACAAACTCTTGGTGTTCTGTTTACACTCTAATTCTTCGACATCGTCCTTCATGTCCTTCGTTAGAGCTAGTATAGCTGATTCTTCGGCGTTGCCCTTTGCAATAAGTTCAAGACGATCCGGCGAAACGACCAATGCGATGTGGTCGGATATTTTTTCTGATGCCATTATTCCCTTAGATATTGCAGACGCCCTGACCACGACTTTTACTGGCAGGTTTAAAGTAGGTACCTTGGTATCTACCATGTTCGATGTGTCAACCAGAGACATTATTCTTTTAATATTGCCTATGTCGACAACAATTTTGTTTTTCTCCTTGTTGTATTCTAAAGTCAAAATATCACTTGGGGAATCTGCCAGCTTGAGTACGTCCTTAAATTTATCTATGTCGATACCCAACTCCATCTCCGTGGCTTTATATTCCTCAAATGCCTTTATATCGAGGGTTAAATCAACCATAGCTACATGAGCAGGATCTACTGCCTTGATGTTTAACCCTTCTTTCGTGATTTTAAATTTCGCTTCATCGACTAGTTTTGATATCACATCAATAACTTCTTTCAGAGTTTCTGCTTTTATCTTTGCATGAAACATAAAAGTTCCTAACCTTTTTTCGATTTACCCTCTATAAATTATCAAGTATATATGTCTTACACTCATAGCCACGGGGGTTGTCGATCTACAATAGTTGTGTACTCGTCCAGCATATTTGAATTCGCGCTTATTTTGGCAGCCGGACCGCCATAAACAATTATAGTCTAATTCGATGATAAAAGATTTATTAATAGTCTCCGCAGTATCTACACCCTTCGCAACAAGGAGGGATACTTATCTGGATTAGCGTAGACGATACCGATTCCATAGATGGAATGTGCACTACATATCTGGTCACCTGTATCATAGAGGAATTTTCAGAATACGACATCATAGGATACCCAAGATTAGTACGATTAAATCCCAACGTCCCTTGGAAGACTAGGGGAAACGGAGCTATTGCTTTATGTTTTGGGGAAGGGAAAGGCAGGAAGAAACCAGTGGCTGGGATTGGCGACAAAAGATATTACGGGTTCGAAAGATTCGATGATATCGAAATAAAAAAAGAACATCTGAAGCGAGTTGAGAAAATTGTTGAATCGAACGCTCATTTTCATGACACAAATACTAATCCCGGTATAGTGATGTTAAATAAAAAACCACCGCAGAAATTTTACTGGAATGCAGTAAGAGAAATTGTGGAGTTAAAATCTATTAAACGCCTCTTAAACAATATGGGCGCAAAATACACGGGTTATAAAAATTCCCGTGGATTGATAGGGGCGACTGCCGCAATAGCATGGAAACCGGGCGATAAGACGCATGAAATAATCACATACCGTGAAAAATCCAAGTGGGGGACGCCGAGAGAAGTCGGAGAAATGTCAGTCATTCGTATGGATAAAAAATTTCCTTCGACATTCAACAACTACGATTATGAAAATAAAAAGGTAATTATAGCACCGCATTCTCCGTGTCCAGTACTTTTTGGAATACGCGGTGATAATCCGAATGATTTATTGAAAAGCTATACGATGATAAAAACCGAAAAGATAAACCGGTGGGTTTTATTTGAAACAAACCAAGCAACGGACGATCATCTCCAGAAAAAACGAGTTGCCGATGTTAAACCATACGAGTCCGTTATCATAGGCGGGGTCGTAACAAATAACCCTGTGAATATTTCTGGTGGGCACGTTATATTTTCAATTGATGGTGGTGATGTGGCTATCGATTGCGCAGCGTACGAACCGACAAAAAATTTTAGAAACACCATTAGGGAATTGACATGTGGAGACGAGGTGGTCGTGTACGGTGGCGTAAGGGAGAAGCCTTTGACGATAAATATCGAAAAGATGAAAGTGAAGAAATTAGCGAGGGTTTCTGAAAAAATAGGTAACCCCCGATGTCCAATCTGCAGAAAGAGTATGAAATCCATGGGAAAAAACGTAGGTTACCGTTGCAGGGCATGCAGAACAAAAATAAACTATCAAGGTGCGGTGTTCAAAGAAAAAAAACGCAAATTGAAGGAAGGATTATATGAAGTTCCAGTTTGTGCAAGAAGGCACCTCAGTAAACCGCTTAAGAGGTTAACATGCACATAGCGAGATAACCGAAGATACCCATTGGTTTTATATAGGGAGAATGTCATAACCGTTTTTCTCTATGTACTGGTGATAGTGTGGCAAGAGGATTATACGCTGGCAATAAACTCAAAAAACAAAGACAAAAATTCAGATGGAGTAGTCGATACTATAAAAAACGAGTACTTAAGTTAAAGGAGAGGTCTGACCCGCTCGAGGGGGCGCCTCAGGCAAGGGGCATCGTATTGGAAAAGGTTGGAATCGAGGCAAAACAGCCAAACTCTGCTATTCGAAAATGTGTCAAAGTCCAGCTCATAAAAAATGGCAGGCAAATCACAGCTTTTGCAGTTGGGACAGGAGCAATCAATTTTATCGATGAACACGACGAAGTTCTTGTTGAAGGTATCGGTGGTAGAATGGGCCGTTCATACGGGGACATACCCGGCGTTCGTTTTAAAGTCATAAAGGTAAACAATATATCATTGAACGAGTTGATTCATGGCCGAAAGGAGAAACCAGTTAGGTGATGAAATATCATGAAAGAAGAGAAGGAGAAGAAGCCGTCCGAAGATGCCGTTGATGCTCCAAAAGACAAAGTCGAGGGCGGGGAAAAATCTGCCCAAAAACCGATTGAGCAAAAAGAGCAACTAGCAGTCGAAAAAAAGATATTTGCGGAGATGCCGTTACTTTTCGGCAAATACTCTTTTTCAGACATAACTGTATCCGACCCGAGTTTCGCCCGATACCTGAATATAACGCCTCTTATTGTTCCACACACCAGCGCAAAATTTGCAAACAGAAGATTTGGAAAGGCAAAAGTAAACATTGTAGAGAGATTAATAAACGGCATGATGCGCACCGAACATGTGACTGGTGAAAAAGCTAGAACGTATCGATTGGTAAAGCAAGCCTTCGAAATCATAGAGCAAAAAACAAAGCAAAATCCGTTAGTGATATTTATTAATGCACTGCAAAGAGCTGCACCGAGGGAAGAGGTCATTAGACTTACATACGGCGGCATTAGTGTACCAAAAGCGGTTGACGTAGCCCCGTCCCGCAGACTAGATACTGCCTTAAGAAATATCTGCAAGGGTACGATTAAATCTTCGCATGGCAACAAAAAACGAATAGAAATGTGTTTAGCAGACGAGATTATTCTAGCGTCCAAGAATGATATGAGTAGTTTTGCGATTTCCAAGAAGGACGAAATAGAAAGGGTAGCCGCATCTGCAAGATAAAGGATGGAGATGTTTCTATGGTATACATACGAGACGAGTTAATCAATAAAATCCCGCAAATGATGCACAAACACAAATACATACGCAATATAGGAATTGTAGCCCACATACACCACGGCAAAACAACACTTTCCGATAACCTACTCGCTGCGGCAGGCATGATTTCTCAAACGCTTGCAGGTAAACAATTACTCTTGAACTTTGATGAGCAGGAACAAGCAAGATGCCTGACCATAAACAATGCTGATGTCTCGATCGTACACCCCTTCGAGGGCCAAGATTATTTGATTAACTTAATTGACACACCGGGACACGTTGATTTCGGCGGCGATGTAACTAGAGCCATGAGAATTGTCGATGGCGCCATAGTGTTAGTGTGTGCTGTAGAGGGCGTCATGGCTCAGACCGAGACTGTCCTTAGGCAGTCCCTTAAAGAGAAGGTCAAGCCGATCCTGTTTATTAGCAAAGTCGATCGCGCTATCAACGAACTTAAACTAACTCCAGAAATGCTCCAGGACAGATTCAGAAAGATAATAGAGGATGTAAACGAACTAATACGAAGAATGGTTCCCGAAGAATTTGCGGACAAATGGCTTGTAAATGTAAATGACGGCGGCATCGCATTTGGCAGTGCATATCATAACTGGGCGCTTTCGGTCCCGTATATGAAAAAGACGGGTGTCAAATTCAAAGATATAATTGACCTTTGCACGCAGGGTAAACAGAGGGAGTTGGCACAACTTGCAAAGATTAACGATGTAGTCTTCGACATGGTTGTAAAGCATTTGCCGAACCCGCTCGACGCCCAGAAATACCGCGTCCCGCACATATGGCGTGGCGACATAAATTCCGACGTAGGCAAAGCGATGATGGAATGCAATGAGTCGGGACCGACATCTTTCATGATAACAGACATAGTGATGGACCCGCACGCGGGCGAGGTGGCGACCGGCCGCGTATTCAGCGGCAGGCTCAAAAAGGGCGACGAACTGTACATCTGCGGAACAAATTCAAAGGCCAAGATACAAGAGGTCAGTCTATTCATGGGTCCGGAAAGAATAGTAATGGGCGAAGGTGTAGCTGCCGGCAATATTGCAGCCCTAACAGGCTTCAAAGAAGCATTTGCAGGTATTACGTTAAGTTCGGAGAGTGGTATGGATGCATTTGAGGAAATTAGACACGTTTCGGAACCTGTGGTGACTGTTGCAGTAGAAGCAAAGAAGATGTCAGACCTTCCAAAATTGATTGAGGTGCTTAGAGCGGTTTCAAAGGAAGACGCTTCTCTGAGAGTGGAAATAAATCAGGAAACCGGCGAACATCTATTATCCGGAATGGGAGAACTTCACTTGGAAATCACTCAATATCGGATAGTTAACGACCACAAAGTCGACATTACTGTTTCCAATCCGATAGTCGTGTATCGGGAATGTGTCGATGGAAAAGGCGGACCTTTCGAAGGAAAATCCCCGAACAAACACAACAAATTTTACGTAGAAGTAGAACCGCTTGAACAGGCCGTAGTGAAGGCAATATTGGAAGGCGAAGTTCAATCGGGTGGGAAGATTAAGGATTCAAAAGTGCTAGCTAGGAAACTGCAGGACTTAGGAATGTCCAAGGAAGAGGCAAGGGGTGTTGTTGCTATAGACAAGACATCCATATTTACCGATATAACCAAGGGGATTCAAAATTTAAACGAAACTATAGAACTTTGTATCGACGCATTTCATGAGGCGATTGCACGAGGGCCCCTCGCCAATGAGAGGATTATGGGGCTGAAAGTCAGACTCGTAGATGCGAAGCTTCATGAGGATTCGATACACCGGGGCCCGGCTCAGGTTATACCTGCTGCCAGATCGGCAATATATGGAGCTATGTGCTTGGCAGGCATAGCACTCATGGAGCCGAAACAGAAGGTAAGCATAAGCGTGCCCCAGGACATAATCGGCGACGTCAATAGAGAACTCCAACAGAGAAGATCGGAAATACTAGACATGCAGCAAACCGGCGATTTGACTACAATAATAGCTAAAGCCCCCGTAGCCCAAATGTTTGGTTTTGCTACTGCAATTAGAAGTGCTACTGCTGGAAGAGTTTTGTGGGGCACTGAAAGTGCTGGCTATGAAAAAGTTCCAAATGATTTAAAAAATGAGGTAGTGACTGCAATCAGAAAAAGAAAAGGATTGAAACCAGATCCGCCCACTGCAGAATATTACGCGGCATAAACTAAATATACTAAAAGCTGCATATAAACGCCCTCAAAAACGGGCTGTGTATTATATATCCAATTAATCAACTTATCACAGCCGATTAATAGTTGTGCACTCGGAGAGTAATACTCACCGGGGAAGAGGTATAGATCGCATGAGGTTGATCGATGATTACCAAACTATATGTAACACGAACGAAAGTTGAGTCAATACTTTGTGGCTGTTAAGCCGTTTGGGGAATGGCTCGGCTCGGTCGCCGAGGAAGGTCGTGCCAAGCTGCGATACTACTCTGGGTAGGCGCAAGGAGCCTGAGATCCGGAGATTGCCGAATGGGACTTCCTGGGTGTTTTTACACCCGATCCGTAAGGACTGGGAACCCCCCGAATTGAAGCATCTTAGTAGGGGGAGGAAAAGAAATCAATCGAGATGCCGCTAATAAAGGCGATCGAACACGGCATAGAGCAAACCGAATCCTTGTTGGAAACAACAAGGAGATGTGGAGTTGCAGACCTCAATACCTCTTCATGATCAACCCGAAATTGACTGGAACGTCATACTATAGAGGGTGACAGTCCCGTAGGGGTAAAATCTTAAGAGGATTTTGGGGTATCTTGAGTAATGTGCGTTGGATATCGCGCGTGAATTGGGAGGTATCAACTTCCAACTCTAAATACGTACCGAGACCGATAGTGCACTAGTAGCGTGAGCGAATGTTGAAAAGTACCTTTGACGAGAGGTGAAAAGAACCTGAAACCAAACGGTTATAGACCTATACGGTGTGAAAGGAAAGAAGGACGCAAGTCTGGACTAGCATCGTATTATCCGTTTTGAAGAACGGGCCAGGGAGTTCTGATCAGTGGCGAGGTTAAGAAGTTAAACTTCGAAGCCGTAGGGAAACCGACAACCCGCAACTCGCAAGAGCAAGGGGTGAGGTGCGCTCGCCTAAAGTCACTGGTGGGAAACCCGAAGCCAGCCGATCTAGACGTGGGTAGGTTGAAGCCTGGGGAAACCCGGGTGGAGGACCGAACCGATGATGATGTGCAAATCTCTCGGATGACCTGCGCTTAGGGGTGAAAGTCCAATCGAGACTGGAGATAGCTGGTTCCTCCCGAAACTACTCGCAGGTAGGTCTCAGCAGAGATAGATAACGGGGTAGAGCACTGTTTGAGCGCTTAGGGGGCGAAAGTCCTCGGCATTCTGACAAACTCCAAATCTGTTATCATCGTAGAAGCTGGGGGTCAGGAAATCTGGGGTAAACTTGGTTTCCGTAAGGAGAATATTCCCGCCTAAAGTTAAGGTCCCCAAGTGCCGATTAAGTGTGAACAAAAAAGGGCGTTCGTGATCTTAGACAACTGGGAGGTAGGCTTAGAAGCAGCCATCCTTTAAAGAGTTCGTAACAGATCACCAGTCAAGATCGCGGGCCCCGAAAATGGACGGGGCTAAATCGGTCACCGATACTTTAGAACTCTTAAAAAGAGATTTGGTAGGGAGGTATCGTGTATGGGTAGAAGTTGGGTCGTGAGATCCAATGGACCGTACTCGAATAATGATCCTGGTAAAAGTAACAGCATAGATAGGTGAGAACCCTATCCACCGAAAGGGCAAGGGTTCCTCGGCGATGTCCATCAGCCGAGGGTTAGTCGATCCTAAGACACTCCGTAACCGAGAGTGCCGAATGGGAAGTAGGTTAATATTCCTACACTGCAGAATACTTTGCTCAATGAGAAATACATCGAGGTAGATGGAGTAGAATTACCAATCTACCTAAGCATATAAGTCTGAGGAGTACCGTAATGGTGAGAATCAGATGAAAATGTAATGGGACAGATTATGTTTGTTTCCGTTGATCCTTGGTGTCCGTGAAAACCTTATTGAGATGGTGTTCTGTAATCGTACCAAGAACCGACACAGGTGCCCCTGGGTGAGAAGCCCAAGGTGTATTGGTTTAACTTAGGCAAGGGAATTCGGCAAATTAGCCCCGTACCTTCGGTATAAGGGGTGCCAGCCATGAAAATGACTGGTCTCAGTAACAAGGGAGCTCCGACTGTTTAATAAAAACGTAGGTGACAGCTAGTTCGAAAGAATGTGTATTGTCGCCGAAGCCTGCCCAGTGACGGCATCTGAAACTCCCTTTCAAGGGAGCGAAGGACCGTTAAACGGCGGGGGTAACTATGACCCTCTTAAGGTAGCGTAATACCCTGCCGCTTAATTGGCGGCTTGCATGAATGGCCCAACGAGAGCTCTACTGTCCCTGCCTTAGAACCAGTGAAATTGACTATATTCGTGAGAAGTCGAATACCTCCCAGCGGGTAACGAAGACCCCATGGAGTTTTACTGCAGCCTGTAGTTGCGATATGGCTTTGAATGTGTAGTGTAGGCGGGAGACGTTATCAGGGTGTGACGCTAGTTACATTCCGAGTCGCCGATGAAACACCGCTCTTTCGAATCTGTGTCGCTTACCACTTCGGTGGGACACCTATTGGTGGGCAGTTTGGGTGGGGCGCCACGCCCTCAAAAAGATAACAAGGGCGCCCAATGGTCAGCTCAGATAGGTCAGAAATCTATCGTAGAATGTAAGGGTAAAAGCTGACTTGACGCGGTTTGGCACAATAACAAACCGCGATGTGAAAGCAGGGCCTAACGAACCATTGAGCCTTATTGATAGTGGCCAATGATAACAGAAAAATTACCCTGGGGATAACTGAGTCGTCTTCAGCAAGAGCCCATATCGACCTGAAGGCTTGCTACTTCGCTGTCGTCTCTCCCTATCCTGGTGGTGCAGCAGCTGCCAAGGGTGGGGTTGTTCGCCCATTAAAAGGGATCGTGAGATGGGTTTAGACCGTCGTGAGACAGGTTTGTTGCTTGCCACTGGGAGTGTACGTGCCTAAGAGGAAGGATCCTATAGTACGAGAGGAACTAGGGTTCGTAGCCACTAGTTTATCAGTTGTCCGGTAGGGCAACGCTGAGAAGCCACGCTATCATGGATAAGAGCTGAAAGCATCTAAGCTCGAAACCAACCTCAAAAAGAGGCACGAATAAGATACCTATAAAAGATAGGTTTGATAGAATCGGGGTGTAAGTACCAAGGTTCGCCGAGGTATTCAGCCCGCGATTACTAACAGTCTTTGCCACGTTTAAAAGTGTTGATTCGACCGTTAATAGTGTTACATACATTTGGTAATTTTCCATCATAAAAAATGGAAAAGTGGTTTGACGGCCATAGCGGTGGGGATACACCTGGTCTCTTTCCGAACCCAGTAGTTAAGCCCACCCACGTTCTATATAGTACTCTGGTACGCGAGTCCACGGGAGGTATAGATCGCTGTCAGCCACTTCCGCATATATTTTGTTTTAAGAATATGATTATCATATCCAACATTGTGTTATAGAAAAAGATTTAAGAGAAACTACGTATAGTGGGGATGTAAGTCTCATCCGTTGGAGGCATAAAATTATGGATACAGAAACGAAGCTTAAACAAATTGGCATAGTATTGGACCAGCTTGCCGAAGATACATCGATACCAAGAAACATTAGACGGGACGCTAAAACTACGAAAGAGAACCTTCTAAACACGACTAACCCCTTAGATGTCAGAGTGGCAGGCACAATCTCCACTTTAGATGAGTTGGCAAATGACCCAAACATACCGCTTCATGGAAGAACACTCGTATGGAATATCATAAGCCAATTGGAGTCTATAAAAGCATAAGATCGCACACTAAAATAGATAGTATATTTTATAATTCAATACATGTATCAACTTTTGATGGATAAAACAATACAATATATCAAAAGAAAATTCTCTGAATATTATGAAAAAACCGAGTTAGAATATCCCTCGCGTTTCGAGCAGCGAGAATACGGTTTCATACATTTCGACAACCGGCCGTTCGACAGGCATCATTCTTTCAAGAGCAAAAGCGAGTTAAAGAACTATCTGGTGAAAAACTCTCCTGCAAACGTGTATTATTCGCCTGCATATTACGACAATCCGGATGCGCCGATACAAGAGAAGGTACTGCTCGGCTCGGATTTGATATTCGATATAGATGCTGATCACTTCCAAGGTGCGGACAAGATGACTTTTGAGGAAATGCTGGCTTGCGCAAAAAATGAAATAATAAAATTGGTAAATGATTTCTTGCTCAGCGATTTCGGCTTTGAAGAAAAATATATTCATATACTGTTCAGCGGAGGAAGAGGATATCACGTCCACATAGACGACCCGAAAGTGCTGAATCAGACAGGCCAAGAGCGGCGGGAGATTATAGACTACATCGGGGCAACAAACATAGACACAGAGAGGATAATACAAACCACGGACAGTGGGATAATGCCAAAGAACATTGGTGCACTGAGATATGTTGATGCCTCAAAGGTTGGGAAATACAGAACGCTTAAGCCGCTGCCACCAAAGGACGCACCGGGTTGGAAAGGAAGAATAACCAGGAATTTCATAAATTTTATAGAGGCCCTCGAAAAAACCGACGAAACTTCTGCAGTCAAGAGGTTGACAGCTCACGGTATAGATGAGAAGAAGGCTTCGAAAATCTATAAAATGCTGTTCGATGGGACAAAAGGCAAACGACCTATAGACAAAGTAAAAAACGGATACCTCGACGTATTCCCCGAGTATGCTATAGTGAATACATTCTTAGAAATCGCCATGGACGAGGGAAAAATAAAGTGCGAAATCGATGAACTAGTAACATCAAGAACAAAAGGAAGTTTGATACGGTTTCCGACATCGCTTCATGGAAAGACGGGTTTTAGGGTAGTGCCTATCCCGATTGACGAGCTGAATGATTTCGAGCCTCTTAACGATGCAATTGTTTTTGGCGACGATAAAGTAACTATCGATTTGAAAAAACCGCTGGAGATAAAATTGAAGGGCGAGACGTTCAAGCTGGATGTCGGAAAAAATGAAGTGCCCGAATACGTCGGGATATTTGCGATTGGGAGAAGGGTTGCGGAGGTTTGCAACTAACTCGGAGGGTTTGCCTGCTGTGTCGAGGCAGTCTGCGTTGGGACTGCACTATCTTCCTTGGCGGGTTGGTCATCCCCACCTTGAACTGGACCTTTGCCTACTTCTTGAACAGTTTGCCCGTTCCCATTACCGTTCTCTTTTGCCTCTGTTGCAATCCTCGCTACCGCGATAACCTTGTCGCCTTCATCAAGCCGCATTATCCTGAATCCCTGGGTGTTCCTTCCCTGGACCTTTATGTCCGTAATCGGGATTCTGATTACCATTCCGCCCGAACTTGTAGCAACCAACTCGTCATTATCCTTAACTTCCTTTACAGCGACGACCTTTCCGTTTCTATCGCTGGTAATAATCGTAATAACTCCCTTGCCACCACGATTAGTCTTCCTATATTCGCTGACCATCGATCGCTTTCCATATCCGTGCTCTGTAATCGACAATAATGTGGAATTCTCATCCACTATTGCCATGCTTACTACCTCGTCGCCGTCATCCAAAGTTATTCCCCTGACGCCTCTCGTTGCCCTGCCTATCTCGCGGATATTGCTTTCGCTGAAGCGTGTCGCCTGGCCGTTCCTGGTAGCGAGTATGATGTCATGGGTGCTGTCTGATAATTTTGTCTCTACGAGTTCGTCACCTTCATCCAGGTGTATTGCGATTATGCCTGTCGCCCTCGGGTTTCCATATGCAGAAAGCACCGTCTTCTTTATCACACCTTTCCTGGTTGCCATTATAAGGTCGTGCTTGTCGTCAAACTCTTTAACAGGTATCATGGCGTTTATCATCTCTCCCTGTTCGAGGGAGGGCAGGAGATTTATTATGGCCTTTCCCTTGGAATATCTGCTGCCGACCGGTATTTCATACGCCTTTAACCAGTATACTTTTCCTTTGTTGCTGAAGAACAGGATATAGTCGTGAGTGGACGTAATAAATAGGTCTGTGACAAAATCACTTTCTTTTGTATCCATTCCCATTAATCCCTTACCGCCTCTTCTCTGGCTTCGATACGCATCGAGGGGTATCCTCTTAATGTACCCGCTGTTCGTTATAGTGATCACAACGTCTTCTACAGGCACCAAGTCCTCAACATTTAGTTCAGCGGCGTCGTAAACGATCTCGGTGCGTCTCTTGTCAGCATATTTTTCCTTCAGCATCAAGAGTTCTTCTTTTATTATCTTCAAAATTTTATCCCTGTTAGCCAAAATATCTTTTAGAGTTGCAATATTTTTCGTGGTTTCTACATGCTCGTTTTTTACGGTCTGTATCTCAGTGGTAGTCAATTTTTGCAATCTCATATCCAGTATTGATTTCGTCTGCTCAACGCTTAAATTGAACTTAGACATTAATGCGGCGTATGCATCATCCACATTCTTGGATTTGCGTATTATCGCTATAACTTCGTCAATATTGTTCAGTGCGATTATTAATCCTTCCAAAATATGCAATCTTGCCTCAGCCTTCTTTAACTCGTATTGCAAACGCCTTGTGGTTACCTGAGTCCTGTAATCGATATAATGTTGCAGCATCTCTTTCAATGTCAAAGTTCGCGGCTGATTGTTGACAAGTGCTAGGTTGATCACTCCGAAAGTGTTCTCCAGCTGGGTGTGTTTGAACAACTGGTTTAAAACAATGTCTTCCATAGCCCCTGCCCGCAGCTCTATGACCATCCTCATTCCTTCTCTGTCCGACTCGTCCCTCAAATCTACGATTCCTTCGATTTTCTTTTCTTTCACCAGATTTGCTATGCTCACGAGCAGTTCTGCTTTATTTACGCTATATGGTAGCTCATAAACCACAATTCTTTTCTTTTCCCGCCCCATCTCTTCGATCTTCGTTCTTGCTCTAACCCTGACCAAACCCCTTCCCGTGCTATACGCAGATACTATACCGTTAACTCCGTAAATGATCCCTCCCGTTGGGAAATCTGGACCTTTTACAATACCGATCAATTCGTTTAACTGAACATCTGGCTTATCAATTGTCAAGACAATTCCGTCTATGATCTCCCCGAGGTTGTGCGGAGGTATATTTGTAGCCATGCCGACCGCGATGCCCGAGGAGCCGTTCACCAAGAGATTCGGGAATTTGGCCGGAAGAACCGTAGGCTCTTGCAGGGTTCCGTCAAAGTTGTCTACAAAGTCGACAGTATTCTTGTCAATATCCAAAAGCATCTCTTCCGCTATTTTTGTCATTCTGCATTCGGTATATCTCATTGCCGCGGGCATATCTCCGTCTACCGAGCCGAAGTTTCCCTGCCCGTCAACGAGCGGATAACGCAGAGAGAAAACCTGGGCCATTCTTACAAGAGAATCATATACCGCAATATCCCCATGTGGGTGATATTTACCGAGAACTTCTCCGACTATCCTTGCAGATTTTTTGTATGGTTTATCGGAAGTATTGCTCAATTCATGCATGGCGTATAATATCCTTCTATGCACTGGTTTTAAACCGTCCCGCACATCTGGAAGCGCCCTCCCGACAATGACGCTCATTGCATAATCGATATAGGACGTCTTCATCTCTAGTTCTACTGTTCTAGGAGTGATGTTCGTATCCTTTGAAGCCGTCGCAGTTCCAGCATTGTTGTTTGCAGTTTCGATAGAAACCATACATATTCTCCATTAAATGTCTAGATTGACGACCTCTTTGGCATGTTCCTGTATAAATTGCCTTCTCGGCTCAACTTGGTCGCCCATAAGGATCGTAAACAGTGCATCCGCCGCCACAGCGTTTTCTTCAGTGACGCGAAGCAGCATTCTCTTTTCAGGATTCATTGTAGTTTCCCATAATTGGGTTGGATTCATTTCACCGAGACCTTTATATCGCTGTATACCTACACTGCCGCCACCCAACTCCGCAATTTTGGTTTCCTTCTCTTTTTCTGTGTATGCATAGACTTCCAGTTTGCCTTTTTTTATCTTATATAGTGGCGGCTGTGCGATGTAGATATAACCGTTATCGATTAACGGTTTCATATATCTATAAAGGAACGTGAGGAGGAGTGTCCTTATGTGCGCACCGTCCACATCCGCATCCGTCATCAGAACGACCTTGTGGTACCTTGCTTTTTTAATGTCAAACTCTTCAGATATGCCAGTTCCGATTGCCGTAATGAGCGCTCTTATCTCGGCATTTTCCAGAATCTTGTCGATTCTCGACTTCTCAACATTCAATATTTTGCCCCTAAGCGGAAGAATTGCCTGGTTCTGTCTGTTTCTTCCCTGTTTTGCAGAACCGCCGGCAGAGTCGCCCTCTACGATAAATAGTTCGCTCAATGCTGGGTCTCTCTCCGCGCAATCCGCCAACTTGCCAGGCAGACCGCCTCCCTCTAAAAGGCCTTTTCTTCTTGTCAACTCTCTTGCTTTTCTAGCTGCGTCTCTCGCCCTGTATGCAAGGATTGTTTTTTTAAGAATGTTCTCCGCGATTTTTGGATTCTCTTCGAAAAATTCCGACATCTTTTCGTAAACCACGGAGTCAACTATTCCCTTCAATTCACTGTTGCCAAGTCTTGTTTTCGTTTGCCCCTCGAATTGAGGTTCTTCTATCTTAACGCTTAATACACAAGCGAGTCCTTCCCTTACATCCTCGCCGCTTAAAACCTCTACTTCATCGTCCAACAGGTCGTTTCGTTTGGCATAATCATTAGCACACCTTGTCAGTGCCGACTTAAATCCCACTAAATGCGTTCCACCGTCAGTCGTGTTTATGTTATTGGCAAATGTAAATACCGATTCGACGTATCCATCAGTATATTGTAGTGCCACTTCTATGTTTGTGCCATTTCGTTGTGTCTGGAAATATATTGGTTTTTCATGAAGCACTACCTTGTTTTTGTTAATATATTCTACAAAGGAGGCTATCCCGCCGTCATATTGAAACACGCTCTCTTTTTGACTGTTTTCGTCCTTGATTGTTATCTTCAGTCCCCGATTCAAAAACGCTAACTCTCGTAACCTATTCGATAATGTTTCAAAGTTAAACTCTATGCTCTCAAAAATCTTTGTATCCGGTTTAAACTGAACGGTAGTGCCTGTGTCGGCCGCATCTCCTATAGTTTTCAATTCTGTGACTGGATCCCCGCGCTCATATCTCTGATAGTAGACCTTTCCATTTCTCCTAATCCTAACCTCCAACCGTTCAGACAATGCATTTACTACATGAACGCCTACGCCGTGTAGCCCTCCGGATACTTTGTATGTTTTCTTGTCGAATTTACCGCCGGCATGCAATACGGTCATCGCCAGTTCTACACCAGACTTATTGTATTTTGGATGGATATCTACGGGAATGCCTCTTCCGTTATCATCTATAGAGACACTATTATCTGCGTGGAGAGACACATCTATCCTATTGCAGTATCCTGCCAATGCTTCATCTACACTATTATCCACAACTTCATATACCAAGTGATGCAGTCCTCTGGCATCCGTGCTGCCGATGTACATGCTTGGTCTTTTTCTTACAGCTTGCAGACCTTCCAGCACCTGGATGCTGCTCGCGTCATAGGTCTCTTTTGTTTTTATATCTCCGGCATATAAATCCAAGGAGACATCTTTTTGATCCATCTTTTTGCCTCATTATTATTTTAATTTTTTTAACATCACCGATAGTAACTGGACAACGGTCAAAACTTGCTTAAACTGCGGTCGTCCATCCCCCTACCTGACCAATTACCAGGCACATAATCTACACTGTAGTATATAGAGGTTTCGAAACTACTGGCACGGCTATTTACTCGAGTATTTAAACGAGATAAATTTGGACAATAACGAGACTATTTCTAAGCAGGTAGAATCTTTCGCATTGTTTAAATTATATTTGGGGTTTATGTCAGAGATTTTAAGTTAAGTTTTCGTCTGCATAGGTGGTATAAATTTAAATGTATTGAAGATGATAAGGGTAGTCGGATGCGGATGAAATCAAAGATTTTTGTGACGTTGATCGCGGTCTTTTACATATCGTTCCTCGTGATAACCCCCACTATGGGCGAAATACCGAATGTTCGAAATATTCGAAACAACTATGACAAACTCCCCGACGAGAATGTTCGCAACATAGGTGCAGAAGTCACAGATGTCACGAACCAAGATGACAATTCGATCGAAGCCCCGGCGACAATCTATGGTGATTTTAATGAAAGCGGTTCCCAAGCGGATTCGGGAACTCAAAACACAACCAGAAATAACGTAAATCTTTACCTGAACGGCCCAACATCCGTGACGCCGTCGAGTGGCAATATGGTGACTATAAAACTTGGAAAACTTCTAACATCCAAACCAAACAGCAGTGAGGATACCTCTGTAGAATGTCCTTCTATGTGGTACTGGTTGTTGAAGGGAAACGACCCGAACCAATATTTTATTGTTGGCGGCTTCGCTGTGGTTCCCTACTCTCTTTTAGATGTGGAAAGCATGGGCGTTGAATTGTGGGCAGACGGCAAAGCAAAAAGTGTACAATTTTTATTGGTTTTCAAGAAATCGAGCGAGGTTTTGTTAAAAATAAAAACTGATGAAAAAGACGTTTCAGGGCCTACAAAGTTCGTTGGAGAAAATAAATCGTTTAAACAGTATCTTAGCCCAAATGCTAGAATTGATATGTTTGTTTATTACCATACGCCGCTCGCCCAGATACCGCCTTCTGTTGAACTGATTTATGGCAGTACAGCACACCCCGCACACATTACAACTAAGATCACAAGCCCGATGAATGCTACATTTAAGAACTTAAGCGTATCAAAAAACAGCGTATGTGTTAATGCTACATTAAAAAACGCCTTCGGAAATTATGATATTGCAAACTACACCTTAAATGTGCGTGGGCCGCAAACACCGAAGAGCATAAAGGAATTGTCTAAAAACATCACTAGTACGTTCATAAACGTCGTATATGAAATAGAATATGAAAAAACAGACGGACAGGCATATCAGATATATTTTGTATGCAAAGACAACAACGGCAATACCTGGGAAACCAATGCAACAGCAAATTCTACGTTCATGTTGAAACAATCAGATGAGTATATCTATTATGTTGGCGGTGGCATAGTAGTAGCGATTGTAATTTTAATGGCAACGTGGGGATTCTATAAATTCAAAAAATCAAAATTGCAGGTAGCAAAGAAAAAAAGGGCACCGCATAAAGCAAAGGGATGAAAGTTCTGTTTACATATCCGTTCCGTCTCTCAGGCGTATAAATTTAAATCCATTGAATAGGATTGGGATATTGGGGGGCATGGATGAAGCGAAGCATTTTTGTGACGTCGATAGTGGTTTTCTGCGCATCTCTCCTCATGGTAACGCCAGTCATAGGCGAGATACCATATTTTCGAAGCGGCGATAACCGATTCGCAAAAGAGAGTGCTTCCAACATGGATACAGATATCACTAGTGCCACCGACCAAGATAACGGTTCAGTTTATGCCCCAGCAACAATTTATGACGATTCTGATGAGAATACATCTCAAACCAGTAATGGAACACAGAATATAACCAAGAATGACGTGAACCTCTACCTAAACGGCCCTACCTCTGTAAAGCCCGCAGGAGGAAACATGATGCTGATATACCTCGGATACCTTGTAACCTTGAAACCGACCGGTAGCTCAGATACGTCAGTGCAATGCCTTCCCCAGTGGACATGGGCGGTGAGGGGGCACGACCCGAAAATGTACTTTTGTGTCGGCGGCTTTATAACACCGATTACCACTTCGATAGATATAGAAGGAATGTCCATAGAACTATGGGCAACTGGAAGAGCGAGGGGTGTCCAATTTTTGCTGGTCTTTGGCGACACTTTAAAAATAAAAACCGATGAAAAGGACGTTTCCGGCCCGACAAAATTCATCGGGGAGAATAAAACGTTTAAAATGTCCGCAAGGGGCGGTTCAAGCCTCGAAGTGCTCGTATATGCCCGTACAGCATACTCACAGGTTATGCCTTTCGATTTAATTTATGGCAGTGCGGAGCATCCCTCCGGCATTACGCCCAAAATCACAAACCCGATGAACGCTACATTTACGAACCTAAGCGTATCCAAAAACAGTGTATACGTCAACGCTACGCTGAAAGACGCATTTGGAACATACGATATTACAAACTACACCTTTAGTGTGCGCGGACCACAGCTTCCGAAGAGCATAAAAGAGCTGTCCAAAAAAGTCACTGCCGCATCCATAAACATAGTATATGAAATAGAGTATGAAAAGGCGGATGGAGAAGCATATCAAATCAGTTTTGTCTGCAAGGACAACAACGGAAATATATGGGAAACCAATACCACTGCAAATTCTAGTTTCGTGCTGAAGCAGACTGAAGAATATGGTTCCTATTATTATGCCGGCGGGGGCGCGATTGCAGCGATTGCGATTTTGTTGACTGTATGGAAATTCCGCAAATCTGCAAAGTCAAAGTTACAAGTATCGAAGAAAAAGAGAAATCCGCACAAAGCTAAAGTATGAATGTTTTTCTAATCTTGATATTTCTCAAAACGGATATTGCTTCCCCAACACCTCAGTCGTATTAAGCGCAGCAATAGCACCTTCCGCACACGCGGTAACTATCTGCCTGACTCCACCAGTTACGTCGCCTGCCGCATAAATGCGTTTGACGTTCGTGCACATATTTTCGTCTGTTATTATATAGCCGCGCTCATCAAGTTTTACGCCCGCAAGTTTTGCAAGTTCGTTTTTTGGGATTTCGCCGATGGCGATAAACACGCCGCTTACATCCAATTTCGTTGCCTTGTTTGTTTTCAAATTCTTTATTGTGATTCCCTTCACGAATTTGTCGCCGTATATCTCTTCTACCACACTGTCTAGAATAATATTGACATTAGTTTTCTTCATCTTTTCTTGCATGTATTGGTCTGCCCGTATTGTATCCCTCCTGTGGACCAGATATACATCGCATCCCACATCTCTCAGGTATACGGCTTCCATGGCGGCAGTGTTCCCGCCCCCAATGACAGCCACTTTTTTCCCTTTGAAGAATGAGCCGTCGCAAACCGCACAATAAGAAACCCCTCGGCCCATAAGCTCTGTTTCGCCCTTGACCCCGAGTTTTTTATGTTCCATGCCGGTAGCTAATATTACCGCGCCGACTTCATAATTTCCTTCGGCTGTGGTAAGCAGAACATTATTTTGGTTGACCTTGATGTTCTCCACACGCTCAGTTTCTTTTATGACAGCGTATTTTCTTGCCTGATCGTTCATTCTCTTCATTAATTCAGTGCCGCTGATGCTTTCAAATCCCGGATAATTCTCAATCGTGGTAGTATTTAGCGCCTGGCCTCCGGCCATTTTTTCCTCGAAAATCACTGCAGTTATCCCTGCCCGTTTGGCATAGATACCGGCAGTTAAACCAGCAGGGCCGCCTCCTATAATCGCCAATTCATAATTCTTTATCGCGTCCATCTGAATCATCTCGCATCTAAAATAGAAAAGAGCAGATACATGCTATAAATGTTGTCATCACCATAGATATTAATTAGAGGTATGCAGATGGAGATATTAAAAATATAAACACAATGGCATTATTAATTCCGAGGTAAAGGCATGGGTGAAAAGGCATCGATAATATCGACAGCCCCCGTAAGAATTTCGACGGCTTGTGAATCGCTAGATTTTGTCCTCAATGGAGGCATAGAGGCAGGATCGATTACTGAATTCTACGGAGAGGCCGGAACAGGAAAAACAAATATCTGCCTTCAACTTGCAAGAGTTGTTGCTAAGGGCGGTAAAAAAGTGATTTATGTAGACACGGAAGGGGTTTCTCCGGAACGGTTAAATCAGATATTCCATACTGAGTTCAACAGTTTAACGAAGGAAATCATCATCTACTCTCCCCATGATATGGAAGAGCAGGCAGCCGCAATTGATAACGTTGCCCAACTATCCAACACGTCGCTGGACATAGGGACGATAATCTTAGATTCAGCTACCGTACATTATAGATATGGCTTTGGAAGCGATGTGGAGTTGGATGGGAGAAGGTCTCTTTCGCACCAGATAACAAAACTCCTGGCGATCGCCCGCAGGAAAGAGGTGCCGATAATCATAACAGCCCAGGTCTATACGGACGTAATCAAAAAAAAGATCGAACCGCTCGGCGGTCACGTCCTTCACCATGCAGCTAAAACGATAATCAGGCTGGAGAAGATTGGCAGAGGGATGCGCAGGGCGATCATAGTAAAGCACCGCTCGATTCCCGAGGAACTGAGCGCGGATTTTATTATAACCGCGTGTGGAATAGAGGATTGCAGAAAAACATAGATACCCTATCATGATATCGGAGAAGTGTGGCAATATGTACAAAAAGCAAAAACTCATAAGAGACCTGAGGCCGGGCGACGCTGTTTCTGACGTATTCGTGGTCATGAACAAGAGCGCTCCCCGGGCATATAAAAACAAACCGGGAACATGGTTCGATTTTAATGTCTACGACAGAACCGGTGAGATAACAGTCAAATTCTTTGGGCCATCGGATAAGGAAACCACCAAAAATTTGTATGACTCGTTTCACGCCAAAGATGTGATATATATAACAGGCAATACCAGCGAGTTTAACGGTAAGATTGAGATAACAGTCAACGATGCAAACGGCATAAGGGTAGTGCCTGGCGATGAAATTGACCCATCGGATTTCGTGAAAAAGAGCAGTAGGGACATTGCCGAGATGGAAAAAGAACTCCTGGACATGATAAAATTGGTAGAGGATCCGGAGCTTGCAAAACTGCTCGGAGATATTTTCGTAAACGACGGTGAATTCCGCAAAAAGTTTGTAAAGATTCCCGCCTCCATGAACCGCCACCAGAACTGGGTAGGAGGCCTGTTGGAACACACACTGAATGTTGCAAAGATAGTCGAATTCGTATACTGTATATACCCCGGCATGGACCGGGACCTTTTGATAACGGGTGCCCTTCTACACGACATAGGCAAGGCCCGCGAGCTTGAAGTGGGTGCGGGCATAAGCTATACCGTAGCCGGAGAATTGTTGGGTCACATAACTATCGGTTATGACATGCTGCAAAAAAAGATGGAAACCCTTAAAACGCCGGACGAACTGCGCCTAAAGCTCCTTCATATACTACTCAGCCATCACGGAAAATATGAGTTCGGTTCCCCCAAGCTTCCGAGTATCCCAGAAGCGGTTGCGATAAACTATGCGGACGACATGGACGCAAAAGTGGCGGACATCCTTGAGGCCATAAAGAACGCGAACACCCAGGACGCGTTCATACTGCACCCAGACTTCAAGAGGATTTATACCAAATAGAAACGACGCGTTGAAGACCTATAACGGAACGGTACTTTCACTCACCCCGTACAAAGTTTTAATATAATACTTGGCGTTTTAAACGTTTGATTGTTTAATATCTAATATATTGCCAAGGTGCTGCTGTGAGTTCTGACAAAGGCGAGGAAAAAATCTTCTTCGAGATAATGAACAGTTACGTGGATGAGAAGAAAGCGTTCACGAAAAAGGAACTTTACGACCGCATAAGGAAAAAGGGAAGCCCCGATTTTTACGTATATGGTGCCATAGACAATCTGATAAAAACAGGATTCATGTCCTTGGAATGGAAACTGACACCCACCCCAAAGGCTCTTCATTTCTTTGAGAGGTTTCATTCCTCAAAAAAGATTGTTGTAAGGAATATCCCGCAGGACGACATTTTCAAATATCCTTTGTGCGGCCACTGCGGCAAGCCCCTTTTGGATACTGAACCTCTCTTCTGCGAGGGGTGCATTTCGGGCATAAGCCAGCGCATCATAGATCACTACTTTATCGACGGCCGCTCGGTCGGGCGGTACATAAAAACAAAAGACTCCGGCATCCACAGTGAACTGTCTAGGCGAATAATAAAATTCAAAAGACAGCCCGATAAAGTGTCCGCTTGCGAGATGGCTCGATACATGTACGAGTACATAAAGGACGAACGGTACTTTCTAGAAAACATCGACTGCCTCATACCCTTGCCGGATTTTGCGGCAAATGGCTATTTAAAGAAAAAAGAACAAAACCCGGGCAAGATAGACCTCGTCTCCGCACAGCTATCTGAACTTTTGGGCATTCCGGCAATGTCGGACGTGCTTGTGAAAGTTGCGGAGAACAAGAAACAGAAATCCCTCAAGCTCACAGAGAGAATAAAGAACGTAAAAGGCGTATTTGCTGTCAACTCGAAGGATAAAATAAAAAACAAATCGATAATATTGATAGACGACATCATCACTTCATCATCCACGATAAACGAGGCTTCGCGCGTCCTGCTCGAAGGAAGTGCCCGCATTGTAAGATTTTTTACTGTAGGACATACGATAACGCAAAGGGGTGAGACTGATGGGTGCAGGTAGTGTAGGAGACAAAAATGCATTGTCGAAAAACGAAAGAGACGCCCCCACGATCGGCCTTGGAGACCTGGAGAAGATCTTTTTAGCAAATCACCTGGGCATTCCCAAAAAGGATGCTTGCACGCTCCTGAAAAACGCAGATTTCGGCCTTGTCCGCTCGATTTTGGGCTGCATAACCGAAGAGAAAAACAAGGATGCATTCTTGCTGCACGAAAATAGCTTTTTGGATTGCATAGAGCCCGCGACTCTTAGGAACTCTGTTTTCGATGCCGTCCAAAAAGCAAGCGCCCAGAACATAAAAAACGCAAAAAACGAACTCGAAGAGTGCAATATGGAGAAGATCTCGATTTCTTCATTTGGAGATTTTGATTACCCGTCACAGTTGCTGTCGCTGTCCGATGCGCCGCCGATAATATACTACAAGGGAAACCTGGCGTGTCTTTTAGGAAAGACTGCGGCCATAGTCGGCACAAGGTCACCTAACGAAAAATCGATGAGACTGGCATACAACTATGCGCGCGAGCTGGCATCCAAAGGTACTGTGGTGGTAAGTGGCCTGGCTGAAGGCATAGATACGTCCGCCCACCTTGGGGCCATCGCCAACAGATCCCCCACGGTAGGGGTATTAGGGACCGGCCTTTCAGAGTCCGTGATGTTCCCAAAATCCAACCTTGCGATGTCGCGCGAGATGATTTTATGCCAGGGGGCATTGATATCAGAACTTCCGCCAAAGACAAAGGGGCAGAAATGGACCTTCCCGCGAAGAGACCGTATAATTGCGGCTCTTTCCGATTGCGTAATCGCCGTGGAGGCGTCCCTGAGCAGCGGCACCATGATAACAGTCAACAAAGCAAAAGAGCTGGGTGTAAAGGTCTTCTCCCCAAAGACAAAAATCATGGGAGTAGACAATAGCGGAATTGAGGGTATAATAAAAAATGGCACGGCTACGGCCATATCGAATTCGGAGGATGTCATTAAGTTCCTTGCGGGATATGAAAGAAAACTTGCGCAGGATACGATTATTCTGAAAAAGGATGAGAAAAAGTTCATGGATATTACAGAAACAGAAAGAACGCCGACTGTTCAGGAAACAAACAAGTGGAAATCTAAACCGAAACGCCGTAAAACGGAACTGAAAACCAAGAAAAAGACAAGAAAATATCCAGCCGCCCAAGACAAGATTGTTCCACTGGATAAATTCGTGTAGACGCTTTCGCTTTTACGAATTTGGGCAGCATCTACACAATTCGCGTCTTGCGAATTGTGTACGAACGTACGAAATTCAGCGGAATTTCGTAGTACGCCCGCCTTTTAAGGGCGGGATGTATGGATTGCCCAAATTCGGAATCTACGCAATTTGCACGCGCAAATTGCGTACGAACGTACGAAATTCTTTGGAATCTAGAACATTGCCCGTGCAATGTTCTACGAACGTATGGAATTCCGCGAGAATTCCATAGTTTTCGTAGTACGCACGCACCTTTAGGTGCGTGTAGTTTACATTATGTGTCTTCCTTATTGTTGGCATCTACAGAATTTGCACGTGCAAAATCCATACGATCTACAGCATTGCCCAAAGCAATGCTGTATGAACGTATGAAATCCCACGAGGGATTTCATAGTTCGTACAAAATTCCACCATCTACAACCATTCGCCACGGGCGAATGTTGTACGATCTACAGCATTATCGATATAATGCTGTACGAACGTACGAAATTCTTCGGAATTTCGTAGTTCGTATGAAATTCCTCGAGGAATTTCATAGAAAGAATTTTGTAGAAGAGTTTTGAACAAGATTCGGCGCCTTGCGACTCTTATTGCCCATATTGACTGTATAGGATTTGGATGCGGGCATATCTAACATTTAAAGGGCCGCAGATAAAAGAGACTGCACACACAGAAGATGATTACGTGTTCACCAAGGACTTTGGAAATGCATATCTATTGTAAGAAACCCCAACCATTAGTTTTTTAAACAGGGCCGAAATACAACAAATAATGAAAATCCTCGTTGTCGGTGCGGGAGCGCTCGGCAGTTTTATCTGCGGAGTTCTTTCGAAAAAGCATGATGTAACAATTCTGTGCAAGCCGAAATATTTTGAAAAACTTAAAAAGAACGGCATCAAAATAAGCGGCAAAACGAAATTTACTGCGCACCCCAAAGTGATAAGGAAAGTTAGCAACCAGAAACTAGACTTAATCAATCAGGAACCAGACTTGATAATAATCGCAGTAAAATCCTATGATACAAACTCTGCAATGAAACAGATTGCGCCAATTATTGGCAAAAACACGATTGTTTTAACGCTCCAAAACGGCTTAGGCAACGTCGAATGCATATCGAAATATGTAGATGCTGACAGAATATTGGACGGCGTTACAAGCCATGGATTAACATTGATATCAAACTGCGAAGTATACCATGCTGGCATCGGATATACAATTATCGGCACGTTGTCTGGGGAGATCACGGAGGATTGTAAGAAGGTTTGTGAGGCTTTCACCTCTGTTAAAATTCCAGCATCGCCCACAGATAATTCCGCCGGAGAGCGTTGGGCAAAGACTATTGTAAACGCTGGAATAAATCCGCTCACTGCTTTAACTGGCTTGACGAACGGTTATCTGCTTAAAATTCCGGCGCTTACAAAAATGCTCGAACAAACATGTTTGGAATGCATAACCGTAGCAAACGCTGCAGGGATAAAACTTCCAAAATATGACATTGTCGAAAAGACAAAACAGGTAGCGAGAGATACGTCAAATAATAAATCCAGCACTCTCCAGGATATTGAAAAAGGCAGAAGGACAGAAATAGATGCTATGAACGGCGCAATAGTGAAAATTGGAAAAAAATACGGTGTGGAACTTCCAATAAATTCAGCTTTAGTGGCATTAATAAACACGATGGGGCAAAAACGGTAATTAGGCAATAGATTCATCTATGGTTTCTAGTTTGAACATTACATTAAATCCTTTTAGTGCGGCCTGAACCCTATCGCCCATTCTGATAATATCATAAGTATCCGTATTCTCTCCCCAATCATAGACATAATCGTAATTTCCATGTACTGGTTTGAACCCCATAGCGAGGAGTCTATCCGTTACCTTCGAAGGCCCTACACCCTCACTGTTGAACCATACGACTAGATATGTTTTTTTCATACAGCTTCCCACCCCATATATTACGTTCATAATATTTAAACATTCATTGTCTTTAGGTCTTTAGAATACAGGCCGATAATCAAAAGGTTTATTTTGGCAGAGACTCTATGATATGGCGCAAGTAGCTATAGGTGTAATAAAATACTAACCAAGATTTAGAAAGAAGAATCATACATAGAGTATATGGCATCGAGTGTGATAACATTGCAACAAAAAAGCATTTTGAAATTAATTTGTCTGATTACCGTATCCTTATTATTATCTACACTCTCATACTGGGTATTGCTATCACCATTCGATAATGGCGCATCGAGGACTTCAGAACGGAAAGAAAGCAGAACAGAATTGTCGTCTAAAGCGTTGTACTCGTATTCCGTACCCTTTATAATAACTAATACTGGAAGCAGTGACGACTTTGTAAACGTTTATTTTAAATCAAAAGGTAGCAACGCAATTACGTATTCCTTCTACGTGAGGGGTGGAGAGACTCAAAGATGGGACAATTCTGGGGACAACCCGAGCTTGATCATTAATTTCAACACATTTACATTCGGCAACCCTCCGTATTATGTTACGGTTACATACTACACAAAAGACGGTAAATCACACACTGGACCATCATTTTATTGCAATGCGGATGGAACCGCTTCCCCGATGCCAATCACGATAACGTTTGGCGATGGGGGTGGCGGGCAGGGCGGTGGAGGGTTGGCAGTCTCTATAACCAATCCGCAAAACGGAGATACTGTGGACGGAACGGTCCAACTCAGCGGAACATCGTCTGGTCTGAGAGTTTACATCGCATTAGACGGCGTGTGGAAGGGTTATGTAAACGTCGTAGGCGGAGCATGGTCGATTCCCTTTGATACCACCACGAAACCAGACGGAACTTGCACTATCACCGTGAAGTCTTCGAACGACGGCTATACATTCTCACCAGAAAAATCGATAACAATAAATGTCAAAAATACGCAGACGCCCGTTGAAAATACTCCTCCGACAGTGTATATAGACGCGCCTCCGTCAAATTCAGTCGTTCGAAACATAACATTTGTTTCCGTGAGCGCAACAGATCCAGATGGCGATAATATTGAGTATATCCGGATATACATAAACAATACGCTTGTTGTAAACGTCACTTCGCCGTCACATTCATATCCATGGAATACCAAGGGGTTTCCAGACGGTCAATACGTTATAAAAGCTGATGCAAGCGACGGAAAAAGCACCTCTGATCCTGTGTCTATCACTGTAACTGTAGACAATGGCCAGCAGGCGATTGGCCCCGCTGTGAATAAACCGCCAACGATTATTATATCTTCGCCAAATAACATGACAAATGTCAGTGGAATAATAACCATTAACGGAAGCGCCAGTGACAGTGACGGGTTCGTTAAAAACGTAACCATAAAAATCGGAAGCGGAGGATGGCAAAGCGTATCTGACCTATCCCCGTTTGATGACTGGTCATCATGGGCGCTCTCTCTCGACACATCGCTCATATCAAATGGAAACCTTACTATTTATGCAAAGGCGATAGATAACAACGATAGTGCAACAATCACAGAGGCCGTGTTTACAATATCAAATAATCATCAACCTACAATTTCAATAACATCTCCATTTAATGGCTCTTCAGTAAATGGCACAATATCTATTAGTGGCACGGCAGTCGATGTGGATGGGGACAACCTTACCATAGAGATTCAAATAGACAACGGTTCTTGGACTCCAATAAGAACAAGCGGTAGGGGAATTGGGGATTGGGGATATGAATGGAACACTACGACTGCAACAGACGATAATCACAGCGTATCCGCACGATGCAGTGACGGGTATCTTGTTTCTGAAGTCAAAACAATATCCTTAAAAATCAAAAATCAGCAACCACCCTTATGCAGCATCCTATCGCCGGCGACCAATGACATAATAAGCGGCCAGGTAGTGGTATCGGGCAGCGCCTTTGATATTGACGGGGATAACCTGACAATCAATTTTGGTTTTGGAAGCCAGGCCGGAACTTTTTGGTTTGATGTGGCTGACGTTGCTAAAATAAGTGAAAATCTCTATGCATGGAATTTTACTTTAGATACCACGAACCAGCCAGATGGCAGGTATTGGTTATTGGCCAAAGCAAACGATGGTTATGCGGATTCCTACAATATTTCAAGGATATATATACGGATAAAAAACACAAAACCATTATGTAACATAAAAGAGCCTGCGGAAGGTACAGTATTCAAAAATGAAACGATGAATGAGGGAATAGCGAGAGTTGTAGTCGGATACAGCATATCCTCGGCCATGATGAACTCCAGTGTCGAGATCAGGATTGATGACGGCGAGTGGAACAGAGAAGGATTGTCCGCTTCTAACACCACATACTATGACTGGGACACTACAAACTACAGCAACGGCATACACAGAATCTATGCGCGGGCGTATGATGGTTTGGACTACTCTCTTGTTGATATGGTCAACGTAACACTAAGAAGCTATCAACCGCCGCAGAATATTACGATTCTGCAGGATCTAACACGGCAGAGCATTATTGTCAAATCTATAACGTTCTCCAAAGGCACTTCTACAGACAGGTTCGAATCGATAAATATCAGCGTTAATGAATCTGTCAATATCGTTGTTAATGTAACCAACAACAGAAGTTTCGATACGAACGCAGTCATAATATTATATGCAGACGACCCAGACAAGGATAAAGACGGGGCGATAGACAATACCGCTTCGGTTATATTCTCAAAAACAAAAACAATAACTGCAAAAGGCGGCGATAGCTTCGAAACATCATGGTACACTGCAGAGATCGGTGAACACAGGGTCTATGCGATGCTGATAGAGGGCCTTAGAAACAGCGGCGGCCTCTATCCGTCTAAAGGAGTTATACGAATTTTGCAGCCCCTCGCGAATATCGAGATAGACATAAAAAGCGTTCGGATATTGCGAGATGTAAAAGACGGCCAGAATACAACAAACATCAGCGTAGGCGATACAGTATACATAAAAGCAGCTGTTAAAAACAGCGGCCTCGGCGATGTGCGGAACGATACTCTGGTCAATTTCTATGATGGCACAATATTGATTGAAAACAAATTGATACCGCCGCTGAATTCTACGGAGCAGAAGGAGATATTTATCGAGTGGACTCCGGAAACTTCGGGCGCACATACGATAAAGATAGTTGTCGATCCGGGAAACAAGATTAATGAATCGGACAAGAGCGATAATTCATTTACATTTTCGGTAAAAGTAACGGATAAATCGCAAGAAATCGGCCCGTTCCTTTTGGCAATTGCTATCATCGCTGGTGTTACGCTTGTCGCGGTTCCGTTAATCATATTATCATTGAAGCGAAGAGAAGAGAAGAAATTATTATAGTTGCACTCTATTCTATAAACCAAAATGCGTGGCATTACTATGAATGAGGATAAGAAAAAACAAGTGGAAGAAGTCCGGAACGCAGAGAAAAGATACAGAACTGTCGTAGAAAAACGCGATTTATTAAACGAGCGTGCGAACGCTTTGCGCGACGAGAGAGATAGCATAAACAAGAAAAGAGACGAGATAGCGCAGGAGATAAAGACGCTGAAAACCAAAAGAAACGAGCTTGTTGAACAGATGAGAATACACAAACAAAAAAGAGACGAATGCCACAAAAGAGCGAAGGAAATGATAGAATCAAGAAGGGAAAGAAAAAAAGGAAAATACTTGAATGTGGCAGAAGGGCTGGAAGCGGCGAAATCTGACCTGCAGAATATGGAAACAAAACAACAAACTGTCCCGCTTACGCTGGAAGAAGAGAACGACCTGCTCGATGAGATAAGAGCGCAATACAAAAACATTGAAAAATTGCAGAAACTGTTCCATGAGCAGACGAAGATAGATATAGAAATTGCAGAAGTAGGCAAATCCATCGAGGACTTGTTCAAGGTGGCCGAAGAAGAACACAAACTGGTGGTGAAACTTTTTGAAGAGTCGCAAGAATATCACGAGAAGATAAAACCGCTTGCAGACGAAGTCTCTCATCTTATCAACGAGGCGAACAAAAAGCATCAAGAAGTTGTTAAAATAAACGAGAGGGCGTCCTACCATCACAAACGCGCGGTGGAAATGCGCGAAAAAGTCATAGCATTAAAAAAAGAGAGAGCACAGGAGATAGCTGAAGCGAAAAAGATAATTAATGAACAAAACATTGCAGTAAAAAACGCTCTTGCAAACGAAGAAATGCTAAATACGATCATAGAAAAATCCGTGGATGATTTGCTGAAAAAGAAGAAGATTACTATCGGTTGACGCGGGTCGGTGAGGAAAACGAAGGCAGTGATATTGGCTGGCGGCGAAGGCACAAGACTTAAACCGATAACTGATAAAAGACCGAAGCCTCTTGTTCCGATTGCCGGAAAGCCGTGTATAGACTATGTTATTCAATCGTTAGTAAAGGCGGGTTTTAAAGAGATAATAATAACTACTGGATATCTATCCGACACTTTGATTCAGAACATAGGCGATGGGAAACAATACGGTGCATCTATCCTGTATTCGTTTGAAGGCACACCGCTCGGTACCGCCGGTGCCGTAAAGAACATAGAGGAATTTCATGATGAGACGTTCATAGTGGCCAGCGGCGATGTACTTGCAGATGTAGACATCAAGACACTTTACGATTACCACAAAAAAAAGAAAGGCATAGCCACAATGGCGCTTACTACGATAGACAATCCATCCGAATATGGCATAGTTGATTTGAATAAGGAAGGAAAAATCGTTAGATTCAAGGAAAAACCAAAAAGAGACGAAGAATTTTCGCACCTCATCAATGCCGGGATATATGTATTAGAACCGGAAGCGTTAAGATACGTCCCCGACGACACCCCGTTCGACTTCTCCCGCGGAGTTTTCCCAAAACTTCTGGAAAAGAAAATAGACATCTATGGTAAAACAATTGAAGGGCTCTGGATGGATATAGGAAGGCCGAGCGACCTATTAAATGCAAACTATGAAATGTCCAAAAGAAAAGGTTCCAAAGTCTCAGTTGCCGGCATTATGAATATGGATGGCACTATCATGATGGAAAACAACGTTGTCTTCGATAAAAACGTCAACGTCAAGGGGCACTGTTTCATAGGCGAAAATACAAGAATATCTGAAGAGTCGACAATCTACAACGCATATATCCATAAGCACGTCTACGTAAGCAAAGGAAGCACTATCAGAGACACACTTATAATGGATGGATGTATGATCGGTGAAAACAGCGAAATAACACACTGTATCCTCTCGGATGACTGCAAGATAGGCGAGAATGTTAAAATGTACAACTGTTTGGTGGGTGAAGGCGTCCGCGTAAAGTCGCATTCGACAATCGCCGACGTAAAAATAGTTAGCGGGGAGATCGGCGGATAGAGCAGCACTATCCACTAAAATTATTTTGCAACAAGAATATTAATGATGTTTAAACTTGATATCTTAATAGATATCGGGCATTGTAAGGTATTGCTGGATAGCAACAGTTAATCTTAATATAGCAGAAACACTATGCAGGCTCGACCAACCCTATCTAATGTGCTATATTCTATTATATGCGTAGGGAGGAAATGGTCGAGTGGGACCGTTATGGTGTCAAGCAGCACATATAATAAGGAAAAAATAGGAGATGTGCTGGAGGTATTTTTATGAAACCAAAAGTCGCAATTTTTGACTTTGCAAGCTGCGAAGGCTGTGAACTTCAGATAGTAAACTTGGAAGAAGAGGTCGTAGACCTTGTGAATATGGTTGACGTAGTATCTTTCCGCGAAGCCATGAAAGAGCACTCAAACGAATACGATGTGGCGATAGTAGAGGGAGCTATAGAGAGGCCGATGGATGAAAAGCGGATAAAGGAGATCAGATCGAAAGCCAAAATCCTCATAGCATTGGGTGATTGCGCTTGTAACGGCGGTGTCACCAAATTAAGGAATGAAATGACAGTTCACGAAGCGAAAAGAGAAGTTTATGGCAGTGCAAAAACAGAGGGCAACCATCTTTTTGATATGATATCTCAAGCAAAATCCCTCGATGAAGTTGTTCCTGTTGATTTCTACATCCGCGGCTGTCCAGTAAGAAAGGAACAATTGCTCTATTACATAAAAAGGCTGCACTCGATACCGCCGCATAAGAATTTGGAAGTGCGGTTCAAAATCACCACAAAAGAAACTCCAATAGACGATCGTTCTTTAGTGTACTATAACCCAAAGAAGTGCATACTGTGCAGGCGCTGCGACGTTATGTGTCATACAAACCTTGGTATAGATGCCCTAGGCATGATCGGAAAGGGCCTGGAAATAACGATGTCCACTCCTCGTAATATAGGTTTTGATAAAAACAATTGCATACGCTGTGGCCAGTGTATCTCAGTTTGTTCAGTGGGTGCTTTGGAAACTAAATCGACTGTCGCTCCACTTGTCAAAGCACTCAAAAAAGGCACTAAGAAGCAGATTATTGCGATAGATTCCATCGCCCTTGCGTCCCTTGTCGAGAAACAACCTTTCCTTGCGGAATTGCCACCTGCGGAAGCAGAGAAACTCATAATTAGTTCTCTCGGAGAAGCTGGTTTTAGCAGTGTTTTACAATATGAATATTACATAAATGAATCAATGAAACAGGATTCAAAACACGAACCGTCCAAAATGCCAGTAATGTTATCATGGTGCAAAGGGGCATTCAATTACGCTAAAGACAGATTTGACGGTACCGTAGATGTCTCTGAGAAAAGATCTCCTTGGCAGATACTGTTAAACAACTTTAAGGGAAAAAGAGTTGACGTATCCCTTTTGAGCCCGTGCACTGCCCTAAAGGGTGTGGATGGATTCTCTCACGTACTCTCGGTGATGGAACTTGACGAATTATTTAAAAAATTGGGGATAGAGCCGAGTTTCGGGGCATCAGATGTTGACACTTACGATGCGCCAGTAAATAGGGCTAACCATCCAGGGAGAACACAGACATTGCAAGCCAAACTGGCTTCTTCGAGAATATCCAAAGGAACACCTGAGTGGATAAAATCCATGAAGTCCAATAATACTTACCTGGAGATTTATCCCTGCATAGAGCGGTGCCTGAGTGGCGGAGGAAATTATCCAACTGTAGATTATGACACAGTTACAATGAGGCGTAAATGGCTTGAAACGTTATGGGGGGTGAGCAGATGAATAAAAAAGAAAAAACAATCCTAGATGAGATAATATCCAGCATACCTAACCCAATCAACAGTAAGATTAGTCTGCTCCAGAAGGTGCAGGCGAGATTCGAATACCTCAAAGAGGAGCACATGAAATATATTGCAAAAAGCATCGGGACCAGTTACACGGACATTTACGGCATAGCTACGTTCTATTCTTACTTCAATCTTTATCCCGCTGGCAGACATACGATTCTCATATGCGAAGGCACGTCCTGTCACGTAAAAGGCGGACAAAGGATACGGAAGAAACTAAAGGATATGCTGGGAATAGACATTAAAGAAACCACGCCCGACAAGAGATTCTCCCTAAAATCCATAAGGTGCCTTGGCTGCTGCGGCATTTCGCCGGTGATTATGGTAGATAAAGAAACGTTCGGACGAGTAAAACCCACTGCGCTTGAGGACATACTTTCAAAATTTAAGTAGGTGATTAAAATGAAAATTCAAAAGTTATCCGATCTTGAGGAAATCGGCAAGATTGGCGAAAAAACCCTGCGCCGCGGGAAACCGCAGCTGATATTTGGCTTGGGAACATGCGGCATCGCATCCGGTGGTGCACCGCTGAAGGATTTTGCTGTTGAATATCTTCGTAAAACCAAAACAGATGCGGGCATATCTATTGTGGGGTGCATAGGACTTTGTTACGTCGAGCCGTTAGTTGACGTGAAACTGCCAGGCAAACCAAGGGTCACCTACCGAGATATGACTGTCGAGAAGCTGAAAAGAGTTATAGACGAGCATCTGATAGGCGGCAGGCCTGTGAAAGAGTATGCTCTAGCACAACTTGCCGGCGAGCTGTCGGTCAATGTGAACTGCCCTCTTGAATCTACGACGCCTTATGAGGGGATTCCGACTTACCAGGAACTGCCTTTCTTCCTAAAACAGCTGAGAATCGTCCTGAGAAACTGTGGCGTCATCAACCCCGACAGCCTTGAGGAATATGTCGCCAGGGGCGGCTATAAATCTGCATTTAAGGCCCTTCATGAGATGAAGCCTGAGGAAGTTATCGAAGTGGTAAAGAGCTCCGGCCTACGCGGCCGCGGCGGTGCAGGTTTCCCGACTGGCCTAAAATGGCAGTTTGCAAGAAACGCTAAAGGTGACAAGAAATACATTATATGCAACGCTGACGAGGGGGACCCTGGCGCATATATGAACAGAGCAGTACTAGAGGGCGACCCGCACACAGTCATCGAGGGAATGGTCATCGGTGCATATGCCATAGGTGCCTCTGAGGGATATCTATATGTGAGGGCGGAGTATCCGCTTGCAGTTAAAACTCTTGAAAAATCTATCAAAGATGCGGAGAAGTACGGTCTGCTTGGTGAAAATATCCTTGGTTCTAATTTCTCTTTTAAGCTCAATATAATGGAGGGGGCAGGAGCTTTCGTTTGTGGTGAGGAGACTGCACTCATGGCTTCTATCGAAGGGAAACGCGGAGAGCCGCATCCCAGGCCGCCATTCCCTGCAGAGGCAGGTCTTTTTGGAAAACCAACAAACATCAACAACGTTGAGAGCTGGAACACAGTGCCGATAATTATTGAAAAGGGAGCGGCTTGGTATTCAAGTATAGGAACCAAGGGAACTAAGGGAACGAAGGTATTCTCGCTTGTGGGTAAGATCAACAGGTCGGGTCTTGTGGAAATACCATTTGGCACGACAGTCAAGGACGTCATATATGAGATAGGCGGGGGAGCGCAAAACAATCGTGCGTTCAAAGCCGTACAGACGGGCGGTCCATCGGGGGGATGCATACCTCCTGAACATCTGGATGTCGGAATAGACTACGAGAATTTGAAGGCATTAGGCGCCATCGTAGGCTCCGGCGGTATGGTCGTGATGGATGAAGATACGTGCATGGTAGATGTGGCAAAATACTTCTTGGGTTTCACAACCGAAGAGTCGTGCGGACAATGTACACTTTGTCGTGTCGGACTGCGGAGGTTGCTCGACGTCTTAGATAGAATATCAACGGGCGAGGGGAAGGAGTCTGACATTGATACGTTAAACCATCTCGCTATACAGGTTAGAGACGGCTCGCTTTGCGCTCTGGGAGGCACTGCACCAAACCCCGTGCTCACTACCCTAAGTTACTTCAGAAATGAGTATGAAGAGCACATAAAACAGAAAAAATGCATAGCATCTGTTTGCGCCACTCTCTTTGATGCTCCTTGCCAGAACACTTGCCCAGCAGGTACAAACGTGCCTGGTTATATTCAACTAATACGCGATGGCAAATATCAGAAAGCGTACGAACTCAACCTTGAGGATAATCCGTTCCCGTCCATATGTGGACGAGTTTGTGAACATCCATGCGAGGGGAGATGCCAGCGCGGGCAATTCGACGAACCGATTGCAATAAGAGAACTCAAGAGATTTTGTGTAGATAAAACACTTGAGAAAAAGGGCAAGCCCAGTATAACAAAATTGAAACCGAACAATAAACAGGTTGCAATCGTAGGCGGCGGTCCATCGGGCCTTTCTGCTGCATATTTCCTGACTAAACTAGGGTATTCAACCACGATTTTCGAATCCTCTGGAAAACTCGGGGGGATGATGCGATGGGCTATACCAAAGTATCGCTTGCCTCACCGGGTTCTAGACAACGATATAAAAAATATATTGGATATCGGCGTTAAAGTTCGCCTTGGATGCATCATCGGCAAAGATGTTACCTTCTCTGAGCTCGCCGAGAAATATGACGTCCTATATCTAGCAGTTGGCGCACAGTTAGACCAAAAATTGGGTTTGGAAGGCGAGAACTTGCCTGGTATGATGCCCGGTCTTAAATTCCTGCATGACGTCAACAACGGCGTGAAACCGCACATAGGAAATAGCATCGTTATCATAGGCGGCGGCAACGTGGCTGTAGATGTTGCACGCACGGCTAAACGCCTTGGTTGCGAGAAGGTTACGATGTGTTATAGACGAGAGAAGGAAGACATGCCCGCATACACTGAGGAATGCGACGCGGCATGGGAAGAGGGTATCAATTTCCATTTCTTAGTCGCTCCGGAAAAAGTAATAGAAAAAGATGGAAGGGCGGTCGGCGTGGTATTTAAGAAGATGAAAATCGGAAACTACGACAAATGGGGGCGCAGAACACCATTACCAACCGAGCAGACAATAGAGGTTATGGCAGACACCATTGTTACGGCTATAGGCCAAGTTGTGGACCAAAAATTCATAGATACAATTGGTCATGAGTTTGCCACGAGCAGAGGCACTATAAAAGTGGATAAATACAACCAGAGAACAACAAATCTAAAGGTATATGCAGGTGGCGACGCGGCCACAGGTCCAGCAAGTGTAATAGACGCCATATCTCAGGGCAAGAACGCTGCCAGAAGCATCGACAAAATGTTGAGCGGTGAAGACGGATTTATAGAGCTTAAGAAGAAGAGCAAAATAAAATATTCTATGAAACTGCCGGACAACGAGAAAAAGATGATTAGACAGAAACCGTCGGAACTTCTTGCAAAGGAGAGGGTGTGCAGCTTTGACGAAGTTGTCCAATGTATGGATGCTAGATGCGCTAAAAAAGAAGCGGAAAGATGCTTTAGATGCGACATAATGAGCAAGGAGGCGAAAGAATGAGCATAAAGGTTACCATCGACGGAAAAGAAATAATGTGTGAACCGAATCAGACAGTTTTGGATGTTGCAAAGAAAAACGGCATAGACATTCCTACGCTCTGTTATATCCCGATTTATGATACGAACCGCTCGGGGACGTGCAGAGTATGCTTGGTAGAGATTACAGGAGGTGGCCGCCCGGGGCTGCAATCTAGCTGCACTCTTCCAGTGTCGCAAGGTTTAGTCATATCCACTAAAAGCGAAGCAGTCTATCAGGCCAGAAGAACGGTAGTAGAGCTTCTTCTGACGGAACATCTCCAGGATTGCCGAAACTGCCCGACGAGCGGCAACTGCAATTTCGCTAAATTCTGCAGAGACTACGACATAAATGGCGTGCCCGTATGTTCGGAATGCCCGAACCAAAAAGATGGGTGCCTTTTGTCTAGGGGCGTACTGTGTTTGGGCCCCATAACGTTTGCAAACTGCAACGCCTACTGTACGCGAAGAGGATACAGATGCGAAGGATGCCATTCTACAATCATAAATGAGGATGTGCTGCACTTTGGCTTGGAGGCATATAGAAATGCGGGATTCGTGGCAGAGCAAATACTAGAAGCAGCCACCGTATTTTCTTCAAGAGACATCCATATTCTCAAAAAGGTGATGACAAACATTGGAATGTTAAAAGGTAAACCCAAAAGGAGGGGACACAAATGACCGGGACATTTAGGATAAATGTAGAACATTTGACACGGGTAGAAGGACACGGCACCATACACTTGAATGTAAAAGAAGGGACTGTCGAGAAGATGTTATGGGAAGTAACCGAAGCACCCCGATTGTTTGAAGCGTTTGTAAAAGGCAAACCATATAATGAATTGGCACAGATAACATCGAGGATATGCGGCATTTGCTCCATAGGCCATACCCTCGCATCCCTAAAGGCGACTGAAACTGCAATGGGCATAAAAATATCCGAACAGACTGGCGTATTGAGAAGGCTTGCAATTCACGGGGAGAATTTGCAAAGCCATATTCTGCATGTAGGCTATCTTGTAGCACCCGACCTGCTCGGCGTTGGAAGCGTGTTTCCGCTCATAAAATCCCATCCAGATGCTGTGTTGAAGATCGTATCGCTTCATAAGATGGCAAACGAAATGTCCGACCTGATCTGCGGCAGGACAACCCATCCGATAAACCTGATACCGGGCGGATTTTGGAAGATACCGTCCAGGAGGCAGCTCGAAGACACTAAAAAGAAACTGATAGCGTCTGTGAATACATGCAACCAAATCGCCGAATTAGTACTGTCTGTAGCCAATAAAATTCCGAATTTTACAAGAGAAACAGAGTATATCGCGCTCGTTTCGGATGATGAGTATGCGATATACGACGGCATGATAGGCTCCACGGACACCGGAAAGCACCCAGTAAAGAGCTACCGCACGATAACCAACGAGTTCATAGTACCGCAGTCTACTGCGAAATATACCAAGCACAACCGAGACTCGTATATGGTCGGCGCTCTGGCCAGGTTCAATTTAAATTCGGATAAACTATCACCGATGGCCAAGGAGTGGGCCAATAGATTCGGGCTCAAGGCGCCAAACTACAATCCGTTTATGAACAATGTCGCGCAACTGGTAGAGTTTGTGCATTCATTGGAAGACTCCATAGCAATTATTGACGAATTGCTTGCTGTGGGACTAAAAGACGAGAGGATGCCAAAGTACAAAATCAAGGCGGGCCAAGGAGTGGGTGCTGTAGATGTTCCGCGGGGCATCTTATTCCACGATTACACCTACAACAACAAAGGCATATGCACAAAAGCGAACTGCGTAATCCCGACAAACCAGAATCACAACAACATCCAGAAGGACATGGAGGCGCTAGCGCCCCAATTATTGGGCAAGCCTGAGAAAGAGATCGAATTAAATCTCGAAATGCTCGTGCGCGCCTACGACCCATGCATCTCCTGCTCTACGCACTACTTGAATGTAAAGTTCGTGTGAACGTATTGATGATTGCATACACGCCCAAGGCGGGTGATGTATGTATTTTTTTTATTTTTAAAGCCGATTGTGGCGTGTTTTTTTCACTTTTTTTATCAGGGGTCTCGCCGCGCGCTCGGCCTGCGATAGTAAATCCCTGTATTTTTCCACCCAGTACAGAATTGTGCCGTCGTAGATGCAATACCCCTTGTGCTGGTATATGTAGTCTCTTATCCTGTTGAGCGGCATTCCTTCCGCGTATAGTTGCAGTGCCTTGGTGATTACATCCGGTGGATATGTGGTTCCTTCAAAGCCGTCGCGTTCTACGAAATACCTTCCGCATCTTCGGCACCAATACTGCTGCTTTACAGTGTATTTGTTTTTTCTTTTTCCGCGTAGTATCACCTTATCTTTTTGGTGGCAGTAAATGCAGATTGTATCTCGCATATCGACCATGCATGTCATATCATTTGAGTTAAAATACGTTACGAATATTGAGTGATTTTTCTATCCAGAATTTATTTATACTGTCGATATCTTGAGTAAATAATTCAGTCCCATACTTCAAATCAGATAGAGAGAGAACGTCACAGTCCATCATGGCATGCGTGTCTTGTCAGGTGGGAACGGCGCCAAACTCATAGAAACGTTGACTGAATATCGAAACCTGGAGAACGAAATCATATACCCGCATGAAATGAGAATCGGACTTTGCCAGTTACGATATGCATATTGAGGAGGTCTAACATGAAAATAGTATCGAAAGAGGATTTCTTGGCATTTGTAAACGCACTGATAAAAGATGGCGGGATGGATATCGAAGGCGTGAAATCAAAAGACGGGCGGTTCGTGTACGGTCCGCTGGAGTCCGCGAGCGAGCTTAGGCTTGACTACGACGTGACGATTCTTCCGCCGAAAAAATACTTTTTACCTCAATACGAAACCATGATGAAATTCGACCTCGCCGACCCGTTCTCGATGAAAAAGCCAGAAAACCAAAAAAAGAAGGTTATCATAGGAATGCACCCTTACGATATAATTGCGCTAAGGCAGATGGACAGCTACTTTTTGGACACTGACGTGTCCACAACTTATCTTAAGAGGAGAAAAAACACGTTGATAATAGGCACCGACCCGCTTAACGTTTCGGAAAAGGCATTCTTTGGGATCATGGGAACTGGCGAGGTTCATTCTGGATATGATCTGTTTATTACAGATCTCGGCGATAGGGTGGCGATAACCATAGGAACCGAAGAAGGCGGAAACCTCTTACGGTATGAGAGTAAACTCAGGGATGCCATCGACGTATCGTTATGCGGTTCGACCACATGCTACCCGCTCTTGTCATACGACCAACTCTTGCAATATGAGAACAAACTCAGGGACGCCAGCCCTGTAGAAGTCCAAAAAGTAAAGGCAATACGCGAGGCAGCCTCGTCCAAGGCGATGCGGGGCCTTAAGGTCAAACCGGTGGGCTGGCACGACTTATTAGAAAAGAACTATGACAGCGAGGTCTGGAAAAAGCAGTCAGACAAATGCTTGGGATGCGGTACGTGCACCCTCGTATGCCCTACATGTTTCTGTTATGACGTTCAGGATGACATTAACATAGATCTAAAGACCGGAGAGAGGAGAAGGACATGGGACGGTTGTCTGTTGAGAAAATTCACAGAGCTTGCATCCGGCGAGGTGCTCAGGGAAGACATCCTCGACAGATACAGACATAGATTTTACAGAAAAGGAAGATATCTTCCAGATCGCCTTGGCTTTGTAGCATGCGTCGGGTGTGGTAGGTGTTCGAGTCAATGCATACCCGACATCGCTGATCCCGTAAATGCAATAAACATGCTGTTCGATTCCTCTCAACATGTTGTAAAAGAATCACTGATGGATACGCACACAATTAGGACAGACTTGAGCAAAATGGAATCCAAGGATGGGGATATAGATGCCCTTCATGTGCCGATGCCCGCTACCCTAAAGAGAGTAGAAAAACTTACTGAGAAGGAAACACTGTTTGAGATAACCCCCGATAGCGGGAAGCCTTTAGGACATACACCCGGTCAATTCGTAGAGGTTTCTATAATGGGTATGGGCGAGGCACCCCTCTCAGTCTCTTCGGCACCAGATGGAAAAACATTTGAGATTGTTGTAAGAAAGGTCGGCGATCTGACAACAAAATTACATACCCTGAAACCTGGCGATAAGGTGGGCATAAGAGGACCATTCGGCAATGGCTTTGATGTAGACAGTTTAAAAGGAAAAAACCTCATTTTTATCGGAGGCGGTATAGGCATCATTCCAATGAGGTCATTGATAAACTATGTTTTAGACCATCGCAAAGGTTTCGGGAAAGTCGCTATATTGTATGGCTGCAAGGAGCCTCGCGAGGTGCTATTCAAAGATGAATTGGCCGCATGGGATAAGCTACCAGATATAGAACATTTGAGAACAGTTGACAAATGCCCAGACGGAGTTTCTTGGGAATGTGAGATAGGCGTTATCACAACACTCATACCAAAAATTAAGTTTGACCCAAAATCTACAATTGCTATTGTTGTTGGTCCGCCCATAATGTACAAATTCGTCATTCGAGATTTATTGAAACTCGGTATGCCGGAGGAGAACGTCATAGTTTCGTTAGAGCGACGTATGAAGTGCGGCGTTGGTAAATGCGGGCATTGCCAGATAAACGGTGTCTATGTCTGCAAGGAAGGTCCTGTGTTCAATTATAAAGATCTCAAGAATCTGCCGGAGGCGTTCAAATGAAACCAAAAGTAGCATTTTTCGACTTTGCGAGTTGTGAAGGTTGTGAACTTCAAATAGCAAACTTAGAAGAAGTAATCATAGATGTGATAAAATTGGTGGATGTAGTGTCATTTCGGGAGGTTATGAAAGAGCATTCCGACGACTACGACATCGCTATCGTGGAAGGTTCGATTACAAGACCCATGGACGAGGAGCGGCTTAAGAAAATAAGGAACAAAGCAAAGATTCTCATCGCATTGGGTGCGTGTGCGCATCTCGGCGGTGTGCAGAAACTAGGCAATCAGTGGACATCCAAAGAAAACAAACAAATTGTCTATGGCATCGCCAATCCCAAAGACATTGATGATAACAATCCGTTCTTCGAGAAACCAAAGCAAAGGGCGTTAGATGAAATTGTGAAGGTGGATTATGTCATACCTGGGTGTCCAATAAACAAAAACGAGTTCGCTAGGGTATTGATTGCACTTTTGACCGGGAAAAAACCACCGATACCAGACTATCCTGTGTGTGTGGAGTGTAAGAAAAAGGAGAACGTATGCTTATTCACCGTCGGAAAAGTTTGCATGGGCCCAGTTGCAAGAGGGGGGTGCGACGCGATATGTCCCACGTATGGAAATGAGTGCGAGGCTTGTCGCGGCTATGTGAGCTATCCGCACGAAAAAGCACAGACAGACGTCCTGGAGAAATATGGACTTACCCTGGAAGAGATAATGAACAGAAAAACCATGTTTACATATCGTTATATCGAGGCAAAGAAGGAGGGTGAGAAGAATGAGTGATATAAACGTTCATGTAGAACACCTGACAAGAGTCGAAGGCCATGGCAACATAATCCTTAATGCCAAGAACGGCAAAATCGAGAAGATTCGATGGCAAGTTTCAGAGGCGCCCCGATTTTTCGAATCTTTTGTGCGGGGCAGGCCATATCACGAGATGTCGCATATAACTTCCAGAATTTGTGGTATCTGTTCCATAGGACATGCTCTCGCTTCATTGAAGGCTACCGAAGCCGCTATGGGCATCAAGATATCGGAACAGACTGGGATATTAAGAAGACTTGCAACTCATGGAGAAAATTTACAGAGCCATATACTGCACGTAGGATACCTCGTGGCACCGGATCTGCTTGGGGTCGGAAGCGTTTTTCCACTGATTAAGACACATCCAGAAGCAGTACTTAAGATTGTCAAACTACACAAAATGGCCAACGAGATGTCGGATCTGATATGCGGACGGACAACGCATCCGATAAACCTAATTCCGGGCGGTTTCAGTTATATCCCATCAGAAAAACAGTTTAAACAACTCAAACAGAGACTTGCGGATTCGGTCGAGACGACGAACGATGTTGCTGAGATAGTTTTAGCCCATGCTGGCAAACTTCCAAAATTCACTAGGGAAACGGAATATATTGCACTTACCAGCAACGATGAATATGCGTTATACGATGGGGACATTGGCTCTACGGATTCCGGCAAGCATCCTGTGAAAGATTACCAATCAATAACCAATGAGTTTGTAGTGCCACAATCTACAGCTAAATATACCAAACACAAGAGAGATTCATACATGGTGGGTGCACTGGCGCGATTTAACTTGAATTCGAAGAAACTGTGCCCGTTGGCAAAGAAATGGGTGGACAAATTCGGACTGAAACCTATCAGTTATAATCCGTTTATGAATAACGTAGCGCAACTGGTGGAATTCGTGCATTCTATTGAAGATTCGATCAACCTCATTGACAAGATTCTCGGCAACGGATTAGACAGATACGAAAGACCAAAATTCACAGTAAAAGCAGGGCATGGTGTTGGCGCTTTGGATGTGCCTCGCGGAATACTCTTCCACGACTACACATACAACGATAAGGGCATCTGCACAAAAGCCAACTGCATTATCCCTACGAACCAAAATCACAACAACATCCAAAAGGATATGGAGGCGTTCGCGCCAACTTTGCTTAACAAACCGGAAAAGGAGATAGAACTCAATCTTGAGATGTTGGTGAGGGCATATGATCCGTGCATCTCCTGCTCCACGCACTACCTGCGAGTAAAATTCATATAAGTGGCCCTGCTTCTGAGAAGCTATATGGTGCATCCTACCACTGGAAAGAGAAAAGCAAAAAATAAGCTCGCCGCGAGCCGTTTCCCAAAGACTTTAATTTTAGGCGTAGGAAATCCGACAAAATGCGATGACGCTGTCGGGAATTACGTAGCTAAAAAACTTAAAGGCATCTTAAAAGAGGGCGCCGATTTAACGATAATCGAAACCAGTTCAAATTGGCTGAGCCTCGCTGAACTGATGATCGGCTATAAACGAGTGATGTTAATCGACGCGATAAAAACAGGCAGCGGAAAACCCGGGACAATATACGTCGTTTCGCCAGAGGATTTGAAGGACATCAACACCACTACTGCTTTCACAACACATGATATCTCCCTTATCCAGGCGCTGCAACTTCTTAAAACAACACATCCCAAGAAGTTGCCCGAGAAAATAAAGATTTATGCCGTTGAAGTGGAAGACACTTCGAGGTTCACTGAAAAAATGACGCCAAAGGTTAAGAGAGCAGGCGATCGGGTCGTTAAATTGATAAAAAATGAGATAGAATAGAATATAGAATTAATGTTGAATAATGTTTAAAATTAAAAATCCTAGATCAAATATTTATAACACCGTCCAGAAATGATTATATACTCCCGAATATTCTCTCATTTTTAGGAGTTACTATTATGGCTGAAACAAAAAAATCGGATACGATCACAAAAGAAATGAGTATCGGAGATGTTGTAAAAAAATATCCTGAGACTGTGCCGGTGTTCTTTCAGCACGGACTGCACTGCATCGGCTGCCATGTCTCGCCATTCGAGTCTGTGGAAGACGGCTGCAAAACACATGGCATAGATGCGGATGTGCTGGTAAAAGCGCTGAATGCAGCTGCCATTGAGGGAAAACAGAAGAAGTAGAAACTGGAATAAAACTTCATGGCGCGTTTTGCGTACTGAATTTAAATTATTATCAATATAGTTGGCAAAGGGGACGATTATGCGAAAGCCGCAAGTTGTTATTATATATACAACCACAAAAGACGTAAAAGAAGCAAAGAAAATCGGAAAGACGCTGGTCGATAGAAAGTTGGCGGCGTGCGTAAATATCATACCAAAAATGAATTCGGTATATCGATGGAAAGGTTCTGTAGAAGAAGCAAAAGAAGCGGTATTATTGGTAAAAACTACTGACAGCAATGTAGAAAAAGTAAAAAAGAGCATTGTAAAAATGCACAGCTATGAGCTGCCTTGCATCCTTGTTTTTCCGGTGGAATCTGGCTTAGGCAGCTATTTGAAATATATTGTTGATAATTCCAAAAATTAAATCCAGATCTGATGCGGTCTGCCGAGGCACAGAACATTCATGATAATTGCACAATCGTTTTAACAACGATTTAGAATACTTTAATGCTCAATACTTATCGCTCGAGTACACGAGCACCCTTTTGTCCTTTCCGCTTTTTTCTATGATGCGGCCTATCTTGATCTCATTGTTTTTCTCTGCATCATAATCCTCATCCGTAAGTATGTTTGTCGGGAAAAGATGGACCTTAAATTTGAACTTCTGGTTTGCGAAATCATAAAGCACCAATCCCAGCCAGTATTCCCAGCCCTTGCCGCCCAGATCTGCTTGAATTTTTTCAATCCGTTCCTTAGTCAGGGTAAGGGTGCCTGATGCATGGATCGCTTTCAAATCCCTAGTCATGACAGTCATCGCTGTCGGTTTCTTGAACGTGTCCCCATGCGGAAACGGGATCTCTATGTCACATGGTGCGTTCTCTGCGCCTATCCACTCAATCGGTATGTCTTTGTATTCCTTCATCAGGCAGAAAGTAGTAACCAACTCTCCCAAATCACCAATCAATTTAGTTTTTACGCTCATTTTATCCCACCAAAAGGATAATCACTGTATCCATATTTAAATATGGGGTCGGTTTGTTGTGAGTTCTTCAACTTAATGGCGATTTAGATCTCGAATACTGTTTGCTGGATGAAAACACTATGACATCTACAGACTTTGCACGTGCAAAGTCCGTACGATCTACAGCATTGCCCAAAGCAATGCTGTATGAACGTATGAAATCCCACGAGGGATTTCATAGTTCGTACAAAATTCCCCCATCTACAACCATTCGCCACGGGCGAATGTTGTACGATCTACAACATTATCGATATAATGCTGTACGAACGTACGAAATTCTTCGGAATTTCGTAGTTCGTATGAAATTCCTCGAAGAATTTCATAGAATGAATTTTGTAGAAAGCACAACACATAAGTTGAAGTTTCCGTTTGTTATTTTATCGACCTTCTAAATCTTCATCTCTATGTTGTATATTTTCTCTGGATTCTCTTTGTGTATCTTCAAAACATCTTCTTCTTTAAATATCCCGCGCTCTAGAAAACTCCTTGTCTTTTTTGGCACAGTCGCAGGACCTAGAACTGCTCCAGGCCGTTTTATGTCATCAATGTAATCCGTTTCCATCATGAATCTATTTCCCTGAGAGATCGCTTTTTTTATAGAATCCTCATAAGCTAGTATCGAAGGAAATAATCCATGATTGTCTTCTATCTTGACTATCGGGGGTGAGTAGTGCTTTACCAGTTTCTCTTCTTTTAATCCAACCGAACGTGCCACAGAGGCAAGTTCCGCAAACGTATCTTTTGTAGCGTTTTCCGTATGCAGTATTACAGCACAATTGTTTTCTTTCGCTACTTCCATCCCATATCTCAAAATCCGATTGCTTGCTTCCCATACATCGCCTGGGACCTTATAGTGCGGCCTTCCAATCTCACCAATGGCTACTGCGTCATCGTCAATTATGTATTTCCCAGCAACATCTATTCCCTTTTTCATGATGTCTACTGCTTTTTCCAAAGGGAATTTTTTCACAAGATTAGAAATCCATACTGGGTGTGGCCCCATAGCAACAAACACCTCAACCTTCGTTTCCTTGCGTATCAGATTGGCAAGATTTAACGTGTTTTTGAACTCCATATTAAAATCTTTGCCATTATTTATCTGAATCTCCAAGTTTGGTTTATTTACGAGCAACAGATGGGTCCCACCAGCGTGTTCAAAATCCTTTACCGCATCTAAGCATCTGCCGTCAAAGTCTAAATGAAAATGATTGTCAAAGATCACATGTTGTTGCATCATATAAATGCACAATTGCCCCTAAAGTTTTTAAATGTGCTGTTAAAATATTTCCCCCTATCCCTATAAACTAGGCTATTCAATCAACAAAATGTTAGTAAAGAAGAATCTATCCGACTCTTCTAAACTATGCGCGGGAAAATAATGAAAGAAGAGCTATTTACTCTTCGAATTCTTCGCCGCACTCTGGACAAACTGTCGCATCGCCTGGTACTGTAGCGCCGCAGGAGGGGCATTCATATTCTTCTTTCTTCGCCGGTTTCTCCTCTTCTGTGATTTCCTCTGTCTTTTCTTCTGCTGGGGCTTCAGCCGGTGCTTCGGTTGTCTCTTCTGTTAGTGCCGCCTCATCTTTCTTCTTGCCTAGGAACATGTCTTTTATTAAAAACAGCCCCACCACCAGGAGAACCAAACCAATCACTAGAACGCCTAGAGATGCGGTTTTTCCTCCAAAGCCGGCAATACTTTTCATTATTGTTGTCCCGCCGCCTGTTGCGGTATTGTAATCAACTGCGCCTATTATGAGTCCGATTAGGCCGATTAGGCCTAACAATATGCCTAATATCTTTTTCATATCCATATCTTTCACCTATACTTTATTCAAGAGCACTTTTTATTTCCATCCCTGGAAAGCACTCTCAGAGAAGGGTATTTGTATGGCTCGATATAAACCTTTCGATAATGTCAGTATTTCATATATCTCTCATAGACACGGGATCAAAATGAAGACTCGATAAACTTATTTTTGCAACTAATAAAGCATCATGCCGCTGAAGATATCAACAATTGGTTCAGTAACGGGAAGGCGGCATTCGGTTGTTAGTTATAACTGTGAATCGTAAGGTATCCTCCTACCAATAAACATTTAATACCTTGTTTCCTTATTTCGCTTCATGGATGTATTTCATGCGGTGCTGTTGGGTATTGTCCAAGGGATTACCGAATGGCTACCGGTCAGCAGTTCGGCACACCTAGCGATCACCCAGCATTTTATCGGCGAAGTCTCTGTAGTTTTTGACATAATGCTTCATATTGCCACATTATTCGTAGTGTTGTTTGTATTTAGAGCGGATGTAAAGAACATCATTATAGAATGTATCAAAATCCCGGGGGAAATTAAAGAAGGCAAATCTCTGGGGGCAGCTATTTCCAATAACCAATATAGAAAAATTGCCTGGCTTGTTGTTCTTGGAAGCATTCCGACGGCGATTATCGGATTTGTATTGAATAGTTTTATTGCTACATTTTATGGTTCGCTCTTGATAATAGGGACAGCACTTATTGTCAATGGTATCCTATTGTGGTTTACGAAGAAAATCAAGGGAGACAGAGATATATGCGATATAGATTACAAAGACGCTTTGTTAATCGGAACCTTTCAGGGATGCGCCCTTATTCCAGGGTTGTCGCGGTCCGGTTTCACAATATCCTCTGGGATGCTCAGAGGAATAGACTCCTCGACAGCTGCAAGATATTCCTTTCTACTGTCGATTCCAGCAATCGCCGGAGCTACTTTGTTGCATATCAAGGACATAGGTGAACTAACCACTCTTAATCCCGGGTATGTGGCTATCGGAATGATAATATCTTTCATTGTCGGCTATGTGTCTATCGTCCTTCTGCTCAAGCTCATAAAAAACAGAAGATTCCATCAGTTTGCATATTATTGTTGGATTATAGGCGCGTTGTTGGTTGTTTTGACATATGCTAAAATTATTTAATTTTTTAATTTAACAAATTTATTAAAAAAAACTTTTACTTATCTTTGATATTTCCAATAACTTTTTCAGATACTGAAGCGCACGATATGAAGTCATCTACACTGCGAAGCAGGCCTTTAAGCGATGTGGATTTTATAGTAGATACTATTGTACGCCCCACTATCCGCGTATTGGCATAGTCATAATCATCTATCTTTATTGAATCGGCCACTGCTTTTACAGTCTCCTTGTTTTTGTAACGAATCTTGATTTCACATTTAAATGTCATATCACTTTCCCTCTTTGATTGCAGTTCGTAGATTCAGCGAAATAGCCCAACATTATTGCCCTCGGATTCGTAGATCATGGACATATTTTAAGGCCTTTGCCGCAAATCGTTCTACGTCTTCTCTGTTATACGGTTTTATCTCCCTTAATTTATTGTTCATGGCATCTTTTGGTACAAACTGCTGAAAGACGATTCGTTTGGCACCCTTAACGGCTTTTCCGATTTCGGGTATGTCATCCAGCTCTACTATTGTGGGAACAACAGTCGTCCTAAATTCGTACCCGATGCCGGAACTCATGATTATGTTTATGCTCTTTTTTAGATTTTTCAAATTGGGGTTTTTGTTTGTCGCTTTTTTGTATTTTGCAAATTTCAAAGGTGCTTTCAAATCCATAGCGATGTAATCCACAAGTCTCTCATCGATAAGATGCTGCAGCATCTCCGGATTGGAGCCGTTTGTATCCAATTTCACCAAAAAACCCAGTCCCTTAATCTCACGCAGCAACTCCGGCAGGTCTTTATGAATGGTCGGCTCTCCGCCGGTTATGCAAACACCATCTATGAAATCCCCGTGTTTCAGAAGGTGTCTTTTGATTCTATTTAGCGGAATTGTTCTCATCTTCTTCGGTGCAAGCACCAATTTATGATTATAACAATAAGGGCATCTAAAATTACACCCTGGTAAAAATATAGTAGAAACTATCTTCCCGTCCCAATCCAGGAGCGATGATTCTATCAGGCCTTTTACTTCGAGTTTCATATAATTCAGTTTTAAATGATGTTTGATGTTACTTTTCCTTCAGCACTTTTTTTATTTCTTCCGCGGTTGGAGTAGTGCCGCGCCAGGATTTTAACTCGGTGTCCTTGCTGTTTACAACGACAATCGTTGGGGTCGCCATTACTTCATGAAAACTTGCTTCCGCCAGTCCGTCCACGGTATCTACATCGTAATAAAGCACCTTCGCCCCGTCCTTCTCCAATTTCTGGCACAAAGCTTTTGCCTGGGGGCAGTTTTTGCATCCTTGTTTATAGAATAATTTAACAGACATAATATCAACCTCGACTGGAATGCGTCGAAGGATTATTAGTTTTTTGGTTTAGATTAATGGTGCAAATGAAACAGGAATAGTTGTCCATAACACTACCACAGCATACTAAATCGTTCGATGTTTGTCTCAAAAAGATTATTAACCCAGTTATTCTACTTCTTTTATGTGAATAGTATGCCTAATCTAAAGAAATTTGGTGCCTCTATATGCACGTTATTCGTACTTTTCAGTATGCTGGTGAGTTTACCTGCCGTATCATCAGATAGTACTGGTACTCAAACATGTGTTATAAAGGAAATCTACGGTGATTATGGCTCGGACACGACAGGCGATGGTTTCTTCGACTATTTGATGGTAGGCATTACTGTCAATGTCACAATGCCGGGTGACTATAGTTTGGACGGGGATTTGTACTTCATAAACAAATTATGCGGCTGGGACTGCAATATATCGTCTTTAAATTCAGGCGAAAACACAGTCTGGTTGAAATTTGACGCGGGCAAGATACACATGCTCTACGAGAGAAACGCTTCTTTCTCTGTAAAACTTCACCTTGAATCTATAGACAACAAAAGCGTATGGATGGACAAAACGCTTAGGCTCCTCGGACACTATTCTTCGACTGATTTCTCACAACCCGGAACGGATGGCGGCGGCGATCGCTACATACCTACCGCTACAATAGAGGAGAACGCGATAAAGATACAAACCGATGTTTTTGAGGCAGTGATTAATACATCCTCCCCCGAAGTTACTTTTTATTACACCCAGGATAACGGAACCAGTGCCAGGTTCAAGATTGTTTACCAAGGATTGATTGCATATAATTCAACGAGCAATTTCTATAGCGGTAGTGTGCCCGTGTATGTAGGAGATTTCGCAGATTCCAAATGGCGATTGGACGGAATAACCTACTCGGGAAATCCATATCTCGGAAGATTCCTTCAGTTTCAAATAAGCACGTCGAGCGTTCAATTGAAGGGAAACAATGAAGTAGTTAACGGAACAGTTGCATTTAAATACACAATCGCCAGCCGTTCTACTAACATCTCAAATTTTTATACTCTTAAAGGCGGGGTGGAATTAAAGATAGATATAGAATTCGGATTGCCGTTATTAAAAGATGTTACAAACATTGCGATTGAACAGACACTCTCCGATGAGACGAACAAACACCAATACACCTTATTTGAGGCGGATGGAAACAAAACAATAAAAACAAGCGGAAATGTTCAGCAGTTTAATGCGTCGAGTGCTCAGATTCAGAAGGTTGGATTCACGGACACAAATGGCATTGAGCACGGATATTATGCCTGGTCAAGTAATGCAATCGGCTATAACGAAACCAGCTACGTCGATCTAACTGTGTCCGCATCTTACGCAATAGAAAACAATAAAATGAAGCTTTACTTGAGCTACCCATACAATAAAGAAACTAGAAAAATTATTCACGATCCAAGCGTCGGCGTAAATGAAAACCAGATACCTCAGATTAGCGCGGCAATTATAGAATTCATAAAGCACAATCCATATGCATACACGTTCGGAGGAGCGTTCGCGCTAGCCTTAATCGCTTTTACCATATACATTAGAAAAAAAGGATCTAAAGGGGAGTAGGCGCGTTCAGAACAAGAGTTTTATCCCCCCTCGATTATTCCCTTTTGGTGTCTTTATGGAATACATCGAAGAAATTTTCACGGCGTGGATTACGGTATTCTCCCTTGTTCTTTTAATAATAGCTGCAGTATCGTATAAGAGAACTGCCAGCAGGAAGATGCTTTATGTGTGCCTTGCCTTCGGGGCATTCTTTGTTAAGGGCATGCTTGCCACATACCTGCTTTTTATGGGCAACAGCATTATCTCCTCTAATATTGTAGCGGGTTTTTTTGACGTTATCATTCTCCTGCTGCTCTATTATGTAGCCCTGAAGAAATAGGTGCGGATATGGATGAGCCTGTCCTGGAGTTGGAAACAGCAAGAAGGATATATAGGTGTATCAATAAAAATCCGGGACTACACCTCAGGAAGATACAGCGGCAATTGGATAACATACCGACTGGCACGCTCCAATACCAACTGACCCGCTTAGAAAAGGACAACTTGATCAGTTCGAAGGCCGACGGCAGGTACAAGCGCTATTACACTGCGGGCAAAATCGGCTCTGCAGGAAAAATTATATTATCTGCATTGAGAAAGGATGTTCAAAGAAGGATAATTTTATATCTGCTTCTAAACCCCGGCGTCAAACACAAGGATATACTAAACCAATTCGACCTCTCTCCATCTACAATATCGTTTCACTTGAAAAACTTAACAAAAAGCGGGATAACAACTCAACGCAAGATCGGGCGGGAAGTAGAATACCTTGTTCCGAATGAGAACGAGGTTGTCAAAATCATCATGGACCATAAGCCGACCTTTCTCGATAAGTTGGTTGATGAATTTACAAAGGTTTGGGAAGAGCTGCACCCATGAGTCGTTTATGTTTCTAAAAATATAGACGCAAAAATTTCTATTTAGTTTCGCATCGAATAAATTGCGACTACCAGAATTTCGGTTTATGCGATATGAGTATTCTCGATATGCCGACCTCGTTTACCACGGAATATATGTTTTCTCTCCCCTGTTTCTCTTGTTTCACCAAATTGTATTTCATCAATTTTCTTAGATGGAACATGGTGGTGGATTCCCTGATCCCAAGTTGGCCGGAAATATTTTTTTTTGTGATGTCCGGATTAACCAAGAGGCATAAAATAATTCTTCTCGGGATCGTCTGACGCAAAATAGAAAGTATCTCCCTGTCGACAGCAGTTATTTCCCCCATCGGACAATAACGCTTATATTTGCCTTCTTTTTTTGATGTTATCGTGCCGCTCTTTTCCAAACAGCGGAGATGATAGTTCAACGTACCGAGGGGGATGTTCAATTCTCTCTGAATTTCCCTCAAATGCAGGCCCGGCATTTTATTAATGAATCTGCGTATCTTCTTTCTAGCATCTGAGTTCGGATCAAGACGCACTTTTAGAGTATTGTTTACCCTGCTATTAAAAAATTGCTAAATCAGCGACAGCATCAAAATAGATGCTATCAGTGTAAGCATAGTAACAATTATTCCGGCCTTCATAAATTTCCAGAAACCTATCTCTACACCCATAACGCTTCCAGCCTCCGCGACGATTATATTCGCAGCAGCGCCCAAAATAGTGGCATTACCGGCAAGTGTAGATGAAGCTGCAAGTACAAGCCATAGTTGCTGTGAAAGTTGATAGGATGAAATGGAAGCGATAAGCATCACTGCAGGAACATTGCTGATTAAGTTAGACAATATGGCAGAGACGAGAGACAGCGAAGTCGTAGTCTGCAGATACTCCTTGTCAAACCAGGAGAAAACGTTTGCTTTCTCCACGCCTGCCAAAACTACGAACAAACCTGCAAAGAACAGAAGTATTCCCCAATCTATGTTCTTTAGGACGAATCTCGTTTTTACCTTTCCCAAGAGCGGAACAAAGAATAACGCAACGCAGCCGCCGATTATAGCCACGATAAACATTTCCTGAACAAACAAAAAGCCTATGAATACGGAAACAAGGATTGCGATTGCCAGATATAATGACGTGCTGTTTTTCAAATTGTTAATTGAGTTTTTATAACCATCTTTGTTTTGTTCAATTATTTCCTCTCGATACACATGCCAATGCACGTTTAGAAACTTCAATCTTTTTATTACAAGGTCAGTGTTCGCTATAAAATCCTTTCTAAAAACAAACCAAGTTACGATTATTCCGATAAAAAGGCAGACTATGGCAACAGGGAGAAGCCTTATCGTGAACTCTGTAAACGAAATTCCAGACTTAATCGCTATGTATGCGTTCTGTGGATTGCCTATGGGTGTAGCCACGCTCCCTATGTTTGCCGCAAACGCCTCTGCTATCAGGTACGGTACGGGATTCGTCTTTATCAGCCTGCACGACTTCACCAGTATGGGCGTAAATAACAAAACAACACTGTCGTTTAATATAAGTGCGGACAGGGTGCCGGTAACTGCCATCAGCATAGCCAAAAATCCAAACGGTGACTTTGCATGTTTTACTATGTACAGCGAGATAATGTCAAAGAAGCCGCAGAATTCCAGTATGACGACGAGCAACATCATTCCGAGCAAAAGGATGATAGTGTCTATGTGCGTCCTGATTGCATTTATGGCTTCTTGCGGTGTTACTACGGCAAACAATACCATCAGCGCGGCACCCAATAATGCTGCGGCTGGACGCTCTATTCTGAATTTCTTAAACCGCCTAATTGAGATCAAGACGTATGTTAATACAAAGACCGACAATGCTAATATCATTAAAAAATAGGATACCTAGTTTTCCTTATCTATTTTTTGCAGTATCTACGCTGCAGAATCAATAAATATAGAAACCGCTATCACACCTTTGGTATGGTAGAAAAAATGGAAGAATTAGATGAAACGAATCATATAGAAAACAATCAATATAGCGCTTCATCACAAAAGTCAAGTACACCACCTAAAAAAGAAGGTCGGACGTTTGCTGAAGCTGTCCCTGCAATCAAAATGGCCTGCCTGTTCGTAGTTTCGCAAAGCATAGCAATCGGCTTATCGTATCTATTCAAAGCAAAAAATATGGAGGCATTCGAAGACCCGGAATCAATGTCCAATATCCTTTTCTTCGGAGCCATTATCCTAACATTTACAGTCATTTTATTGATAATAATCAAATATGGAAAGAAAAGGTTGATACAACTGATTATACTCGCGTCGATAGGCGCAACGCTTTTTTATGTATTCTATCCGTTTTTAGAGTTTGTTTTCCCATCTACGCTCTCTACAATTATCGCTTTGGCATTATCTGTGCTTCTTGTATGGTGGTTGTATAAATATCCAGAATGGTATGTAGTGGACGGTGTGGGTATAATCGTAGCCGCGGGTGCGGCAGCAATATTTGGCATATCTTTGGCTATACTTCCAGTTATAATATTATTAGTAGCCCTCGCCATCTACGACGCTATTTCAGTATACAAGACCAAACATATGATAACCCTTGCAGACGGCGTTACAGATCTGCATTTACCCGTGCTTGTAGTCATACCCAAGACGAAGGATTACTCGTTCCTTAAGCAGGGATCGCTAAAAAAAGAATTAGACGATGGCGAAGAGAGGGAAGCGATGTTTCTTGGCTTGGGGGATATTGTAATCCCCTGTATACTGGCAGTCTCCGCGCTTACGTTCTTAGAGCCGGGAAGGCTTATTTTTGGCATCTCAAGGAATCTGATAGTGGCTGTTTCCACAATGATTGGCTCCCTTATTGCGCTCTTGATTCTAAGCACGCTTGTGGGAAAAGGCAAGGCACATGCGGGCCTACCATTTTTGAATACTGGTGCGATTATAGGATATCTGATATCAACCTACATAATGTATAGGAATTTTGGGATAAACCTGTAAAAAACAGCGCATTTTGAATAGCAAGATTGAAGTTGAATCAACATCGCCAAATATTTAATCGTCTAATGCCTGTTGGATAACGATACTATGATAATCGGAGTTATCGGCGGCGCATCGTGTTCTGATGAGATTTATAAAATCGCAGAAGAAGTTGGAAAAAAGATCGCAGAAAACGGTGCGACATTGATTTGCGGCGGCCTAACCGGTGTGATGGAAGCGGTGTGCAAAGGCGCCAAAAGTGCAGGCGGAATTACAATAGGAATACTGCCTGGAACCAGTAAAAAAGATGCGAACCGCTATGTGGATATCCCAATCGCTACGGGAATCAGCTTCGCAAGGAACACAATAATCGTAAGAACCGCTGATGTGTGTATAGCAGTAGACGGAAGATACGGCACACTGTCGGAAATAGCCTTCGGATTGAACGTAGGCACGCCGATAATAGCGCTTAAAACATGGGACATCCCTTCGGCTGGAACCGTTGATAAAAACTTGTTTATTGTCGCGAAAACCCCGGAGGAAGCAGTTAAGCTAGCTTTGAAATGCGGGGCGCGTAAACTACACGCACCTAAAGGTGCGTGCGTTATACGAATTTGAGCAATCCATACATCCCGACCTTAAAAGGTCGGGCGTTTCTGCTCAAATTCGTAAAAGCTGAAGTGCGCCTATAGTCTAAAAGCAACAGGCAGACCAGCAAGTCAAAAGAATATGACTCTTTAAAATGGATATGGACGAACAGTTTTTGTAGGGGCCGTATTTTACGAATTTGGACAGCAACGCCCGCCTTTCAAGGGCGGGATGTACAGATTGTCCAAATTCGGAAACGCACGCATCTATAGGTGCGTGTAGTTTACGAATTGAAGATACATAACTTTTTAATTCCCGCATACAATATGGGACGGGCTCAGGATGAAGGAAACGGAAGCAAAATTAGTACTCGAAGACGGTTCTGTTTTTCACGGATATTCTTTCGGGTCTAAAACTATCGTAAGCGGAGAAGTTGTTTTCAATACCGGGATGGTCGGTTATCCAGAAAGCCTAACCGACCCCTCGTACAGGGGGCAAATTTTGGTTTTGACATATCCTCTGATAGGCAATTACGGTGTTCCGGGAAACGAAAAAGAGGACAACTTGCTAAAGTATTTTGAATCGGACAAAATGCAGATTCAAGGTCTGATAGTGGCAGATCGCTCTGAAAAATATTCGCATTGGAACGCTAAAAAGTCTCTCTCTGAATGGATGACGGAGTACGACGTTCCCGGGATATATGGTATAGATACTAGAGAACTGACAAAAAAACTAAGGGAAAAAGGGACGATGCTCGGAAAAATTATTTACGGCAAAGAAAACATCGGATTCGAAAATCCAAATAAAAGAAATTTGGTAGCGGAAATTAGCATCAAAAAACCCATCATATACAAAAAAGGCGATAAAAAAGTCGTGCTCGTTGATTGCGGCGTAAAGAATAGCATAATAAAGGCGTTTTTAAAGAGATATATAACAGTCATTAGATGCCCCTGGGACTATAATTTCTTAAGAGAAAAAGCAGACGGCATCATAATATCAAACGGGCCGGGGGACCCCAAAATATGCAAGGAAACGATAAAGAATGTCCGGGAAGCCCTGTCCAAAAATATCCCCATCCTCGGCATCTGCCTTGGCTCTCAGATATTGGGCCTTGCAGCCGGCGCCGACACATATAAACTGAAATATGGCCATCGAGGCCAAAATCAACCTTGCGTAGAGGTTGGAACCAAAAAATGCTATATCACCTCCCAGAATCACGGCTATGCCGTTGACGCTGGCACATTGACCGAAGATTGGCGGGAATGGTTCTCTAATAATAACGACAGAACAAACGAGGGCATTGCCCACATCTCAAAGCCATTTTTCGGCGCGCAGTTTCATCCAGAGGCGTCTCCTGGACCGGATGACACCGAGTTTCTGTTCGACATGTTCGTGAGGGCGATATCGCGATGAAGAACTTAAAAAAAGTTTTGATCTTAGGTTCGGGGGCGTTAAAGATAGGACAGGCCGGGGAATTTGATTATTCGGGCAGCCAATCGATCAAGGCATTAAAGGAAGAAGGAATCAAAACAGTCGTAGTCAATCCGAATATCGCAACCATTCAAACATCAGATTATTTGGCGGACAAGGTATACTTCCTTCCGATCGACATTTATTTTGTTGAAAAAGTTATCAAAAAAGAAAGGCCGGACGGCATACTGCTCGGATTCGGCGGCCAAACAGCATTGAATGTCGGCGTCGAATTAGCCGAAAAAGGTATTTTTAAGAAGTATGGTGTGGAAGTCCTGGGAACTCCTGTCGAGGCTATCCGAAACACAGAGGACAGGGGGCTATTCGCTAAAAAAGTAATGGAGGCAGGTCTCAAGGTTCCGGCGAGCAGGGCAGTAAGTAGCATAGACGAAGCTGTAAAAATGGCGGAAAAAATCGGTTATCCGATCATGTGCAGGGTGGCGTATGCCCTCGGCGGATTGGGTTCTGGCATAGTCCGCAACAAAGAGGAATTAGTCGACCTGGCGAGGAGGGCGTTTTCATTTACAAAACAGGTCTTGATAGAAGAGTGCCTGTCGGGCTGGAAAGAAGTAGAATACGAGGTCGTCAGGGACTGCTATAATAACTGCATAACTATCTGTTCCATGGAAAATGTCGACCCTGTAAAAATCCATACTGGCGAGAGCATAGTCGTCGCACCAGTGCAAACATTAAACGCCCGTGAGAATTTTAAGTTAAGGTCCATATCCATAAAACTGATAAGACACCTCGGAATAGTCGGCGAATGCAATATACAATTTGCACTGGATCCCAAATCGGAAGATTACCGGATAATAGAGGTCAACGCCCGATTGAGCAGAAGTTCCGCTCTGGCCTCCAAGGCAACCGGTTATCCGCTGGCGTTTATCGCGACCAAGTTGTCCCTCGGCTACGCTTTAACTGAAATAGAGAACACTGTAACGAAAAAAACATCAGCCTGTTTTGAGCCCGCTTTAGATTACGTGATCCTGAAATATCCGAGATGGGACTTACAGAAATTCAGAAAAGTAAGCGCTAACATCGGCACCGAGATGAAGTCTGTCGGGGAGGTCATGGCAATCGGAAGAAGTTTTGAAGAGGTTCTCCAAAAGGCGATCAGAATGCTGGACACAGGGATGAACGGCCTCGTCTGCAATGAACTCACCTTCAATGATATCGAGAAGGAACTGAAAGAACCTACCGACAAAAGAATGTTCGCCATAGTGGAGGCGTTAAAGAGAGGATATTCTGTGGAGGAGATACGCAAACTTACTACGATCGATCCTTGGTTCCTATACAAAATCAAAAACATAGTCGATATGGAAAACGAATTGAAGAAGCATAGTCTCGAGTGCTTGCCACCGTCCTTATTGAAGGAAGCAAAGCAAAAAGGGTTTTCAGATAAACAGTTGGCCATGCTCACAAAAAGCGATGAAATGACAGTAAGGCGGTTAAGAAAAAAGTTGAAAATAATTCCGTATGTGAAACAGATAGATACCTTGGCAGCGGAATTTCCAACGAAGGTCAATTATCTCTATATGACATACAACGGATGTAACGACGATATTCATTTCAAAGAAAAAAATCAAGTTGCTGTTTTGGGCAGCGGTACCTACCGCATAGGCTCCTCCGTGGAATTTGATTGGTGCTGTGTAAATGCTGTAGTCACATTGAAGAGTTTGGGATACAATACAATAATGATAAACTGCAATCCGGAAACGGTCAGCACAGACTACGATATTTGCGACAGCCTTTATTTTGAGGAACTTACTTTCGAAAGAGTTTTGGACATCTATGAAAAAGAGAAACCGCTAGGGATAATAATTTCAATGGGCGGCCAAACTCCCAACAACCTGGCGTTGAGGCTGCATAATAACGGCGTCGGGATATTGGGAACATCTCCACTAAGCATCGACTGTGCCGAAGACAGACACAAATTCTCCCAGCTACTGGATAAACTGAAGATAGATCAGCCCCAATGGAAGGAGCTGACCAGCATAAAGGATGCGGAAAAATTTGCAACATCTGTCGGATACCCCGTCTTAGTCAGGCCCAGTTACGTTCTAAGCGGTGCCGCAATGAGCGTCGCCTTGAACGAGAACGAGTTGAGGGAGTATTTAAAAAAGGCGTTGGACGTCGGCCAGGAGTATCCTGTCGTTATCAGCAAGTTTATCACAGATGCCAAGGAAATAGAGATAGATGCCGTTGCCACCAAGGGAGATTTGTACTGTTACGCCATTTCCGAACACGTCGAAAATGCCGGTGTGCACAGCGGCGATGCAACGATGGTATTGCCCCCTCAAAGAACTTACTTGGAAACGATGAGGCGCATCAAGAGAATAACGAAAAAAATAGCAAAAGCCCTGAAAATAAACGGCCCGTTTAACATACAGTTTATAGCCAAAAATAACGACGTGAAGGTCATCGAATGCAATCTGAGGGCTTCAAGAAGCTTCCCATTTATCTCCAAGGTCTTCAAAATAAATTTTATAGACCTGGCCACAAAGAGCATTATGGGCAAGAGTATTGCAAAGATGGACAAATCCTCTTTTGATTTGGACTATGTGGGCGTAAAGGCACCGATGTTCTCTTTTACCAGGTTAAAAGGCTCGGACCCCGTACTAGGCGTAGAAATGGTTTCTACGGGGGAGGTGGCGTGCTTGGGCGACGATTTTGAAGAGGCTTTTTTGAAGGGATTGCTTTCCGTAGGTTTCAGATTGCCGAAAAAGAGCGTCTTGTTGTCTACGGGGCCTGTCGAGAGCAAAGCTGAATTCTTGGACTGCACAAGAATCTTGGATAACATGGGATTCAAGCTTTACGCTACCCAGGGAACAGCCGATTTTATGAACGCCAATGATATCAAATCAGAAGTTCTGCACTGGCCATTGGAGAATAAGGAGCCGAACACACTCAGCTATATATCCGACGGGAAAATCGATTTAGTGATAAACATACCCAAAAACATTGAAAAAGAAGAGCTTGACAATGATTATCTCATACGGCGAAAAACTGTTGATTTCGGTGTCCCCTTAATAACCAATTTGCAATTCGCAAAAAGATTTGTAGAGACAATTCATAAGAATTCGCTTAAAGATTTAAAAGTTAAAAGCTGGGATGAGTACAATTAATTGTTTTATGGCAACACTCCGGAACTGTTATTGCCAAGACGGGAATAAAATATAGAAATGGAAGTTGTGTTTCGGACAGCGACCACTTGCACTCAATACGTCCTGGCCATATACGCTTTTGTGGCCGCCTCTTTATTGCAGAGCACGCACTTCGCTTGCTTATCCAATTTTTCGCTGTTTACAGGCGTCCCCAGCATAGTGAAACCTGATTCCTCGCATATCCTCTGGCCGCAGTCGTCGTTCCCGCACCAATCGATTTTTACAAAACTCTCCGCACTTTTTATTTCGTCTATCGTCTTGCAAGAAAGTATATTGTTCTTTAGCTGCGCTTCCGCTTTTTTGTATAGTTCCGTTGAAATGTCGTCCATAATTTTTTTCAATACGTCTATCAGTTTTTCTCTCTTTATCTCTATTTTCTTGCCGGTATCCCGCCTGACTACAATGGCGACCTTGTTTTCAATATCCCTTGGCCCGAGTTCGATTCTTATAGGCACGCCTTTTATCTCCCAATCAAAATATTTGCTTCCTGGCCTGATGTCCCTTTCGTCGAGAAATGCCCTGAAGCCATTGTTATTTAGCTCCTCTTTCAACTCCCTGTTCTTCTTTAATATCTCTTCATTTTTTCCCTTTGCCAATACTGGGATTATAACTATCTGTATCGGTGCTATCGAGGGCGGCATTATCAGCCCCTTCTTGTCGCCGTGCACGCCTATAACCGCCCCGAGCACTCGCTCGCTCATGCCGTATGTAGTCTGATGAACATCCTTATGATTTCCGTTTTCGTCCTCGTATTTTATATTGTATGCTTTCGAGAAGTTCTCTTTATACTGGTGAATCGAAGCTATCTGGAGGGCTTTTCCGGTCGGCATGAAGATGTCCACGCCGAGCGTATATACCGCACCTGCAAACTTGTCCCAATTCGGCCTTTTACTCAAAAGATACGGCAGGCATAGCTTCTTAGATAACCTGTCCATCACTTCGACGTCCTCTTTTATCTGCCTTTCCGCATCCTCGAAATCTGCATGGCAGGTGTGGGCCTCGAAGAAATGTATCTCCCTGACGCGGACAAATGAGCGCGTCTGCTTTGTTTCATAACGGAACGTGTTCACAATCTGGAATATCTTGAGAGGCAGGTCTGCGTGCGATCTCACCCACAAGGAAAACATAGGATACATCGCAGTCTCGCTTGTAGGCCTCAGAAGAAGGCGGACGTCAAGCTGGTTTTTGCCAGCGTGCGTAACCCAATATACCTGTTCGTCGAATCCTTTTATGTGTTCTGCTTCCTTGGCGAATTGATCTTCAGGAATAAGTAGCGGGAAGCAAACCTCATCATGTTTTGTTCTTTCCATCTCGTTTCTCATGTGTCTGTCGATGTTTGTCATGACTTTCCAGCCGTACGGCGTCCATACGTTCATGCCTTTTATCGGATATCTCTTGTCGCTTAGATTGGCACGCTCAATTATGTCGTTGTACCAATTGCTGAATTCCTCTTCATTCATCATCTTCTTTCACTTCCTAGATACAGCTCACTCTGCCTATTCATATCAAACTTATTATTTTTTAATCTCAAATTTCATTCCAAGTCTCTTCATGTCATCCAAGAATGCAGGATAGGAAACGCGATAACATTCCGGCTCCGTGATATTAATCCCTTTGTCGCTTCTAAGGCCTGCAATAGCACATGCCATTAGTATTCTGTGATCTCCCAAAGAATCTATGGTGCAGCTTTTTATCTTTCCCGTACCTTTGATTATCAAACCGTCTTCCATCTCTTTTACATCAGTGCCCATTTTCTTTAGTGCGTTATACATGGTCGATATCCTGTCGCTCTCTTTGAACCGCACATGCTTGGCATTCTTTAACGTGGTTTTGCCTTTCGCGCAAGCACCGAGTACGGAGAGTATGGGGAATAAATCCGGGATGTCCGAGCAGTCGATACTTATGCCGCTTAAATCGCCGCCGCTTACGGTTACAGAGTCTTTTTCGGCAACGGTTTTTGCTCCAAATTTTTGCAATATGTCTATTATCACCCTGTCACCCTGGGGCCCGCCATAATCTATATTTTTGACAGTCGTCTTTCCGCCTGTAATCGCAGCGCCAACCAGCGGAAATGCCGCAGATGAAAAATCGCCAGGTATCTTGTATCGTATGCCTTTGCAGCTTTGGCTTCCCTTGACATAAAACGAATTGGGTTCCTCTTTGACTGATATTTTAAAACTTTTAAGAACGTTTATCGTAATATCAACATAAGGGCGCGACTTCAAAGGAGAGGCAAGCATTATAATCGTATCTTTTCTTGCGAAGGGGCAGGCTATCAATAAAGCGCTGATAAACTGGGAGCTTATATCGCCGGAGATGAAGGTCATGCCTCCTTTTATCTGTCCTCTAGTCAGTATCGGGGCGCATCCGTTATTTTTGATAGAGACGCATTCCGCGCCCAGTTCGTTTAAAGCAGAGAGCAGGGGCTGCATAGGCCTGGAGCGGATGGATTTATCGCCTGTAAATACAGCCATACCGTCCAACAGCGAAGCTACTGCGGCCATTAACCTTAAAGTGGTGCCAGAATTGTTGACGTTTATGATGTCGTCCGGCGTATGCATGTCTCTGCCCGAGACTGTGCACGATGTTTTTCCAGTGTCCACATCCGCACCGAGCGCAGATATTGCAGAAAGCGTAGAATATGTATCATCACCATAAAGCGGCGACTGGACTGTTGTCTTACCTTTTGCGAGTGCGCCCATGATAAATGCTCGGTGTGTATAACTTTTAGACGGGGGCGCGGTAATCTCGCCGGCGAGTACGCCTGGTTTGACTATAAGTTGCATGCTCTCCCCATCTGTTAATGGATAAATAACGTTTACTGAGTTCGGAAGTTTGCAGGAGTTTATTCTAAGATTGTGATGCTGGTTTTGTCTGTTGCTGTTTCTGTTTCATCCATCTAGCACCCCTGCCTTTGCCTGCACCAACGGGCTTTATTTTTTTCTCGTCGCGCAGCCGTCTCATAACATTGCGTATCATAACCCTGCTAATACCAGGGCAGGCACTCTCTATGTTAGATATTGAGAACTCGCCTGCCTGCCTTTCTATCGTAAGCTCTATCTGCTCTGTTTTTGCGCCCCACCTAGTCGTTACCGTTCCCACGCGACCCTCGAACTCGCGGTATGCCCTTATCAACACTCCCCAAAAATATGTGAGCCAAGGCAGGGGGTTGTGTTTATCGTCATGCCAACCAGCCGACGACGTCTCCAGCGTATTGTAGTAACTTTCCTTGCTCTCCTCAAATATGCGTTCAAGGCTTATGTATCGCCCGACCTGATAACCTGCCCGATAAAGGAGCAAAAGCGTAATCAGGCGGGCTACGCGGCCGTTTCCGTTCCTGAACGGATGTACACAGAGAAAGTCCAGCACTGCAAGCGGGATTATCACAAGCGGGTCGTGACTGTCATCTGCAGCATCAGCATACTGTTTCACTAAACGTTCCATGGCCTTGGGGGTTTCTTTTGCGGATGTCGGCCTGAAACGCACGCGATCCTGCTCCAACCCGCTTTTTTCATCATACCATTTTTGGATTATGAGATTGTCCTTCGTCTTCCAACGTCCTCCGCTTTCAGGCATATAGCTGTTGATAATCTCGTGAAGGCGTTTTATCAATGCAGTGTCAAATTCCAGGCCTTCCCAGGACTCGTGTATCCGCGCCAGGGCATCCCGGTATCCAGCAATCCCCTGCTCAGGCCTGCTCTCGGGCGTTGCGGAGCCGAGCATAATCCCACGCACCCTTCCGCGCTCGGCTGTGATGCCTTCGAGGCGGTTGGACGATTCCGTGGATTCGATTATGGCAAGGCTTCGCATTGTCTTGAGCGCTTCAGGCGAACGTTTGCCAAAAAGTTCCTGTTTCCCTTTGTACTCGCCAATCATCCGAAGTGTGGCAACGTGGTCTGAGGAAAATTTGATGCTGTTGATGTACTTTCGTGTCAGGGAACTCATGGATTTTCGACTTCCTCCCCCATTGTCCATTGTTCGACACATCGAACTCCGGGAAAACACCCCGAGCAATAAGCAAACAATCTTAGGCGGCAGGGCCGAACGGAAATGGGGTAATTACAACCATAAATGGGGTAATAGGTATATAATTATTACCCTATTTTGCAGAGCGATAGAAACCACACTCCACCATGGGGAGTAATTTTTGTGTTGAATTTTACATTAAAGTTGCGGCAGAACACAGCTATAAATCCCGAGTTCTGTATCGCGGGTTTTCTTGCCGAGTTTATCTATCATACGGCAAACACATTTGGCAGTCAGATCTACATCGCCGCGCGCATCATGTCGTTTTACGCCGTCGTCAGATACTTTGAGGCGCGATATTACGCTGTCAAGATTGTGAGATGGCACTTCACGCCGCCCCCATACATTCCAGGAGAGGTGTATCGAATCTATATAATGCGTGCGCCTGGTCTTGATGTTGTGCCGCTCGCACGTACGCATGACAAATGGCAGGTCGAACCTCTGGCCATTGTGCGCAACAAGCAGCGAGTCGCCGCAGTATTTTGAGAAATCGGGAAGAACGTCCTTGGGCATAGGTGCATCCTTTACGTCTTCATTCGTAATGCCCGTATAGGAGGTTATAAAACGGGAAATGGAAGCTTGCGGTTTTACATAAGAGAAGAAAGAATCGTCAGGCTGTATTTCCCCATCCGATATCCGCATCGCGGCAATCTGGATAATTTCGTGTCGGCGCGAAGAAAGGCCTGTAGTTTCGAGGTCGAAGACTACCATGTCGTTAAAGGGTTCGCAGTCGAATCCGATTTTGGAAACGGTCTTTAGTTTCATGTAGAAGGCTCCGAAGTGATATACAAATACATTTAATTATTCCTCCGCTAATTTTCGGATTTCTTTCAGCACATCTTCCTTCACGTTCTCATTGAATTCTGTTGTGACAAAGGTGCCGCGCCAAGAATTGACAAATTGCTCGTCCGAAATACGGGGTATTATAATTTCCTTTATGTTCTTCTCAAATATTGCGGACTCAGGTACAATCTCCTCTAATCTCTTCCCGATGTTTTCGGGTATTCCTCTTTTCCATACCAGAGCGACAATGTCCCGCACGTCGCTTGGCCTGCTCGAAACTATTTTTAGTATGAGATAATCCGTATAATCCGGCACGAATGTCTTAATCTCCTTTGAACCAATCAGCAGCGTCGCATCTTTTCTGTTCTCGATGAACTTTCGGTCAATCAAAATGAGCTGTCCGTCTTTTCTCCCGCGCACTTCGCCTTCTATGAAGTCGATTGAAACATTGGCGGTTTTGTTGCCATGAACGATGTTGATAGCCAACCGAAGGAATCCTGACTTTTCGCGCTTTTCAAACGCTTCTTCACTCATCTTGCCCGAAAACCATTTGCTTATCGAATCAATTTGCCAGCCGTCTGTCTTCGGGATGACAAAATCACAGTCCCGTGTATATCGCCTGAACGGCACATACGCCCGCAGCGCATACCCGCCGATTGCCGTAATAGGAGGGTCTGTAAACTTTTTCGTTCTTTCTGAAATAATTTCGATGAAATCCGCGGTAATATCTTCCCGCTTTCGCATCACGTCTATTTGTTTAACCAATGTCAATCACCTTCTCCACAGCCTCATCAACGCCCTCTCTTATGAACCAGTCGTCAATCTCGCGCGTATGTTTTCCATTTAACTTTGCCCAACCATACGCCAATAACTGCCCTATCCTGACGTTGCGATGCGGCATGCGTTCCCAATAATGCCTTTGCACTAACGGACTAATCTTGATTTCTTTCCTGTTGAAGTACAACGTTGCGTAAGCGTCCATGAACGCGTAGCGCTTCAAGCAGTCAACAATGGTCTGTTCCATGCTTTCAATGCGTAAACCATCTATAATCCTGAAATCCAACCGCTCGTTCGTGTATTCCGCGTCAATTTGCCAGCCGCGGCTTGCGCCGAACTTTACCAACGCCTTCGCATAGGATTTGTCTTTTACTTTTACAACGAAAACGTCCCTGTGGACAAAATCTGCGTTCCATAACGACGCGGCCGTTTGGTCGGCCACGACTTTGAAGTTCTTATCCTTCCGCAAGAAGTCCCAAACATCCTTTATTTTTGCGGGCACCCAATACCAACCCCAGGCGACCCTCTCTATCGCGCCTTCTTTGGCCAACTTGCTCAAACACTCTTTAGCGTTCGGCCTATTGACCTGATTCACCTTGACCAAACTGCCTTTCCAGTCCGCATCTAAATCCTTCTTGAATTTTATTAAGTACGCTTTCATAGAGTGTCCACCTTTAGTATCATTCTGGCAATATTTAAAGTTTGGTGTTTGTCCACCTTTTATACTATTTTGGCAAAAAGATGTTTTGATATCTTCGTAGGAAACGATGGCATAAAACGTCGGTGCGCTGCAGACTGGTGGGGGGATGAGAGGGGAGAGTCAATGGGCAGAATACGCGGCGGGCGCACCCCAATTCCCAATCCGATTGCGTGTGTGGGAAGGGGTGAAATATTGATGCAATCTGTAAGGTATTTTTTACAATCCAGTGACGTTAATTTCAGTTGTCCGATTTTTTCGGACAACTCAAAACCGTTTTCAGCAAGTTGATTTTTTGCTTGCCCCAGCAGTCGCTATATCGAGGGGGGTGACAATTTGTCCCCACCCTTTGGAAAGCCATATCCTCCATCCTCCGTATGCGGCGTGTGCACCAATCCCCCGCCCCAATCGGATTGTGTGTGCGTGCGAACGCGAGGCGGTTTGGGGAGAAGGCGCGGGTGTGGGGTGCTCGATGTGGTAAATAACGGGGTGTAGAAGTTTCAGCAAAATTCGTTACGCTCCCTACAGTCTCCTAAACTCGCGGCAAAACACAGCCGTATATTCCAAGTTCTACCCCATTTTTTTCACGAAGTTTTTCCATCATACGGCAAACACATCGTGCTGTTATTTCAACATCTCCTCTCGCATCATGTCTTTGTATGCCTTTTTGGGACATTCTGAGACGTTTTATTACATTGTCGAGATTGTGAGAATAAACGTCGTGCCGTCCCCAAACATTCCAAGAAAGGTGCATCGAATCAATATATCGTGCCGCTCTGATGCCAGTATTATAACGTTCACAAGTATGCAAGATGAATGGTAAATCAAAATTCAGACCATTGTGTGCGACAATAAGCGAATCGCCGCAGTATTTGGAGAATTTTGGAAGAATTTTCTCCGGTGTTGGTGCGTTCTCTACGTGCTCGTTTGTGACACCAGTGTAATGAGATATGAACCAGGAAATCGGGTGTTTTGGTTTTACATAAGAGAAGAAAAAATCGTCTGATTGTATTTCCCCGTTCAATATGCGTACCGCGGCAATCTGGATGATCTCATGGCGGAGTGATGAAAGCCCTGTAGTTTCGAGGTCAAAGACGACCATATTGTTAAATGGTTCTATGTCGAATCCGATTTTCTGAGCAGTCTTTAGTTTTCTCTTTAGTTTTTTAATATGTGCTCTAGTCATACTGCTTGCTGTGGGCTTTAGTAGTCCGTAGTCTGAATATAATTTTTTTGCAACTCCATAGCACATCTTAACATCATGCACGACATAGTCCTCAAAAACTGGCATCTCCCAGCGGTAAGGCATGCGTTCGTCAAGATATTCAGGTTTAGGCTTTCTTTTCTCCCCGATTAATTCCGCAATTTTATCTAGACTAGACTGTCCAGTCATCGAAAACACATCGTAAAAGTACCAGCAGTGATGATAATTATCTCTTACTACTGCACTGATTAATTTTGATTTTTCGTAACTGCGTTCGATCCTGAATCGTGATGAAGGTAAAATTTTTGATATGATTTCAATATCAAAAAGCAAATTAGCTGTGATAAATTTTACACCTCCATATTGGCGCGAGAATAATTGCACAATGTCGGATGGAGATGTAGAAAAAAAATCAATACCAAAATCTTCTGAATATGCCTGAAATGAAAAAAACTGGTGTTCACCGCTTTCGGTCTTATCAATTGTGGTGTTGTATGGTGAGCTTTTTACCGTTTTGATGTCGAGCCCTATTATTTTCTGTGTCCGCATAATCTCCACATCTTACGCTAAAATTTCATACTAGTAGCTTTGTTTGAGCAGTTTGAGGTTTCTTTTTCAGGGGCGACTCGTTGCAGTTCTCTAAATACTTGCAACTTTTGCACTTTCCAGTGTGTGAGGTCGGAACCGCCTCACGTTCCGATTTCCAGTACTGAAGCGCCCAGTCAAGGTTTTGCTTTGTTTTTTCCGGGTCGTATCTAAGTTCTTCGACGACCGCGTTCATCTTAATGGGTATCCTGTGCAGGAATCTTCGGGCTATTAGGGCGATTTGCTTTTTCTCAGGAGGAAAGCATTCGAGCCTAATTTTCATCTCCGATATATCGAAGCCCATGTTTTGAAGAACATATGTATAAACTTGTGCCTGAATTTTGTCGTTATCGTACAATCTCATTGTTCCACGGAACTTGAATTCCCAGAGCGTGAGAATTTTGCCGTTTCTGAGCTCAACTTCGTCGATTTGACCTGCGATTGGAACTCCGTTGTGATAGCACAACTCGAAAAACTCCTTTAAACGATACGGCTCTGCACGATCCGCACGAAACGCGTCTATCCACACTTTTTCTTCCGTCACTTTTTGAAAAAAGATGGAGTCCGCATCGTGTCCTTCACTACCTATTTTCATTTTGGCATCCTGTTCGTCAGCGATATCTTTGGCCTTTTGGCTCAGTAAAGGAGTGTCTCGCATTTTAAAATCGAGTTGTTTCTCGCAATAGAATTGATTAGCTATCCAAGAAACTTTTATAAATTTCTGACCAAAACGATATTTCGTGTCCGCACTTGCGATTTGGTTACGTATTTCTTTGAACGCGATATATTGTGGGGGGAGAACTTTTGCTCTCTGTCGTTTCACCGTAGGACATGACAGTTTTTTGGTTTTTTGTGAATAATAGCGTCTGCCTTTTTTTCGGTTTTTCCTGTCTTTGGTCGTGGAGTCTTTTCTAAGGCGTGGCATTTTCAATCACTTCTCTATATCCAACATCACAACTAAGCGAATAAATTGTTTGCTCGACTCCAGATTAGGATCAGGGCGAATCGATTGACAAAATTAAACATCATTGAGAATTATTCATGCTTTCCCACACGAATTGAACAACTTCATCTTCTCACGGACTGCAGCCTTCGTCGCTTCCTTTCCTTTTGTCAGCATCTTTCTCGGATCAACCTCACTCGGTGCGTCCTTTATCGCCTTTGCGACTGCATTTGTGAATGACTTGTTCAACTCGGTTGCGATATTGATTTTTCTTATGCCCGCGGCTATCGCCTTCTTAACGCCGTCGTCCGGGACTCCTGACGCGCCGTGCAGTACGAGAGGTATTTTTACCAGCTTTTTTATCTTGGCGATTCTGTCAAAGTCGAGTTTTGCTTCCCTTGTCATCATGCGGTGCACAGTGCCTACCGCGACTGCAAGCGAATCTACACCAGTCAAATCTGCGAACTTCTTTGCCTCGCCTGGGTCTGTCATCAAGGCCTCGACTTCGCTTACCACGATATGCTCTTCAGTGCCGCCGACCCTTCCGATTTCGGCTTCTACTGATACGCCCACAATATGTGCGATGTCTACGATTCTTTTTGTAGTGGCGACGTTCTCTTCAAACGGCTTTGAGGAGCCGTCGTACATTAAGGACGTGAACCCTGCCCTGAGGCACCTGACGTTTTGTTCATAGTCGGTTCCGTGGTCCAAGTGCAGCGATACCGGGACTTTTGTCCGCTCGGCGCAGGATTTTACCATTGCGACAATCATGTCTAAGCCCGCGTATTTTATCGCGCCCTGGCTTGCCTGCAGTATCACGGGGGACTTCTCTTCCTCCGCGGTTTCGATTATTGCCTGGATCATTTCCATATTGTTCGCATTGAATGCACCGACTGCGTAGCCGCCTTCGTCTGCCTTTTTCAAAAGATATGCGTTTGTAACTAATACCATAATAACACCTTGGGCAATTATAGCATATAGGTTAAATAAACGTTTGGAATGTAGTAATATGATTGTCGAGCCGAGAGTGTTTTCGGTATCCTATCGATAATATCAATCAACCGCGTATCTTGACGCATATCATGATTTGAAAACAGTATAAAATTAACATTATTTGTAAAATTTAAATTTATAATTGAAAAATAAGGTTGATAGAAATTTAGAGTGTTTACTTTACTAACTCCGCACCCTTTTCCACTATAACCGAGCATGGCGTCGGCAGTTTCATCGATGCCTTTCTTAACGCTTCTTTTGCTGCCTTGAAACAATTTACAGTGGTCCTCAGAGTAATTAATTTCTGGTTTGGCTTTACTCTCGCCGCTGTACCTATCGCCTTGCCGAACGACATCCTCATGCCCATAGATACCCTGTCCGCACCTGCGCCCATTGCCTGCTTGTTTTCTCTTAACACATGATGGGGATAGACGCGTATTTTCAGGTGATAGCCTGTCTCACCTGCCGCCAGCGTTATCTCGCGGTTGGCGGTAATGCGGGCAGCCTCAAGAGCACTGTCGCGTATCTGGCAGCTCTCTTTGACCAGTAACGTCAACGTGATTGGAAAATCTCCACGAGGATTGCCAGCATCATATTGAACTATTTTGTTTGCAGGTACGCCGCCCATATACTCTCTTCTAGTGTATACTTGTCCTGCTATCGGAGTGTACATCCTTGCTGGTTTTCTTACCATAACCTTCACCTTTTTCGATAATGTGTCTATGTTGCAATGCCATTACAGCAATCTGTATTGCGTAAGCGGGTATGTTATTGCCATATATTTAATTTGTGTCTTTATCCACACTCAGCCGATAAACCCCGTGACCGCTTCTCTGCCTTTCTTGTTCTTTGCATACTCTTCGAACAGCGGAATTTTGATAGGTATTGCAAATTTTGTAAAATTCGAACTGACCAGTGCCTCGCCCTTATCAAGGCTTGCAATTGTTCTGTCATCCGTAGAAAGATCCTGGGCCGCGCTTTCGATTATCGCTCTCCGCTCCGATGCCATCTCGTTTCCCAGGATGATTTTTGTGTTCATGTTTGCCAATATGTTCCTCGGTATGATGCTGGACAATTGGGTGATTGCGATCAAACCGACCTTGAATTTTCTGCCTTCCCTTGCGATAGTGGAATAGATGTTGTTGCCCGCTTTCAGGACCTCTTCACTTAGAACACGCGGGGCTTCTTCGAGAAGAACGGATATTGTAGGTTTCTCTTCGAGCGTGCCGCCGCTCTTTGCTTTCTTATGCCTTTCCAATATGGCATGGGCAATGATGCTCCCAATTAGCAATTCTACTTCATCGGAGAACACCGACGTATCGATGATGACCTTCTTGCTGCCCTCCAGTGCATTTACGATGTCTTTAACCGTACTTTCTCCGCCGCTCTCCACGAAAAGGTTAGACCTTGAAATTATCCTCTCATTCTCAGATTCTAATCCAAGAACAACATCGAACCGCCTTTTAAGTACGGCAAGTGTCTCCGACCTCACGCCTTTGCTCTCGAATAAGTCAGTACCCCTGACTATTTCGGATATCCACCCCTCCTTAAATTCATTGTAATACACGTAAAGTGCTTCTCTTTGGGCAGGTGTTAATTCAACAACACCCATAAAGTGCCATGGTCTCAGATTTTTAATGTTCAGTATTAAGCTGACTGCGCCGCGCGGCGGTTTCGTAGTAGTGTAATACAGAAGGTTGTCTCTTGCCTTTGAGTGGTCCTTTAATCCCATATTATTTCTGCCGTAGTATTCATCGTGGGCGTCCAGAACCATTATGCCGCAATAATCTTTATCGAGCGCGTCCCAAAGCATCACTTTCATAAGGTTGCTCTTCCCCCTTCCGGTAGTTGCGGGCACCAGGACATGATGTGAAAACACATCCCTGCCATCTAAGTACAGAGGAACGTCGAGAATCTTGCTGCCGCTGCGTATGTTTCCGAGAAATATGGAGTTGTGCGGCACTCCCAATAGGGAAAAATCGTCCTTTTCGGCTCTTCTTATGCTTCCCAAAAATTTTGGCAGCACTTTTGGTACAAGAATATCCTTCTGCGTAACCGAAGCTATGACCTTGACTGATGCCAAAATATAGTTTCTCAGCTTTTCCTCGATGAATACCAGATCGCCTCCGTACCCCTCTATATCCATACCGGACATGAGTTCCAGGCTCTTCGAAGGTATCTGCGTCCCGTATTGAAGGTCGAAAACCTGGAGGATTAACTTTGCCCCGTCGTCCTGCTCTGCAACCAGTAAATCGCCCAATTCGAGTGTTGCCTTGTCCTTCTGGCGGATCAATATGTTCCCCTGTTTTCCTGCAATGATTTGTCCAACAATTTCCATTTAATCACCGACTATGATGTTCAATTTTTCGTGCGCGTCTACTGCGCGTATTAATCTTTCAAATTCCTTCAGTTTTCCAAGCCTCGATATCTCGGATATCAAAAGCATCTGGATGGCTTCTCTTTCGTGTTTTCTAACCCTTGCATTTTTATCCGCGTCTATTAGACCGTAGGGGTAGCCCGGAAACGCTTTGCCCCTCGCCTCATTTGCTATTGCCCCGATTATGCGGCTTTTTTCTTCCCTCTTCAATCTTCTGCTCTGTTCCCATAATAAATCCAACCTAAATATATACTTGGAAGACGGGTTTAACTTAACAAATGTCAAATCGATAGGATAAGAATCTTCGTCTGCAATGTTCTCGCAATACCAGCATTTTTTATCAAGGTTGTGTTCTGCGGCGATATTTCCTATGGCCGCGATTATCGAGTTGGCAGTAGTCGTTAACAAGGAGCAGGTTTTTGACAGCCCGACCAGCATTATGTTTTTATTTATCGCTGTTTTTTGTATTTCACCAATATAACTCTCGCCGGGGGGCAGGTCTAAATTTCCGTCCCTTACCAGCATATCTCCGGGGGCAAGTTCCTTCTCCAGTATGTGCTTAGAGAACACCAGTTCGGAAAACTCCCGGACTATAGAACTTATGTCGGAGGGCGATGGGTGTTCCTTGCCGCAGAGTTTTGCAGCCTCGCCATAACTAAATACCAAGTCTTTCTCTTTTGGTAAAAACTCTGTGAATTTTTCATCTAATGGTGTTATTCGAGTATAATAGTGCAGTGTATCTTTCTCGAAGCCGAGAGACACCGTTGAGAAAAACTCTATTTTGCTTGTGATGGCCTTTGGTTTTACTCTCTCCATATTTTTAAACGTGCTAAAATACAGGCGGTTATATTGGACGCAGAGATTCGGTCCGTTCAATATCTCTAAATTGCCACCGTCTACAAACGCGATTTTACTGCCCGCCCCCCCGAATGGCTCAAACGCCACAAAATTATCCGAGGATATTTCCTTGCATGATTTGCCCAAATTGAAAAGGCATCTGCTGCCGCTAGTTGTTTCCATATTAGATACCAACCTGCCTGCAACATCCCTGATGCCCTCAATCAACAAATCCGCTCACTTCCTCACAGAAAGATGTTCAACCACTATCTAAATATGACGGTTTTCATAATTTTGGCGACGCTGGAGGCGACAATAATGTTAACCTTCACGGTGTTCTTGAAAAACGAATTGATTACATTTCCAGGTGAATTTCGAAACATTTTTGTATTATGAATCGATACCTCGCATTGTAGCAGATAACTCGAAGGAAAAATAATGCTGAAAGATATGGCTATCTCTTACACTAGTGTGCCCGGGATCTGTTGTTATGAGTGAAAAAGTAAAAAACGTTCTAAAACAATTTGATAGAGACAAATCAAATTTGATTCCCCTTTTGCAGAAGGTCCAGAAGATAGAGGGATATATATCACCCGAAAGCGTTAAAGAAATCGGCCATCATTTGAACGTATCTGAAAACTACATATATGGTGTTGCCAGCTTTTACGCACAGTTTCGTTTTACCCGCCCGGGCAAGCATACCATAAAGGTATGCCTCGGCACCGCGTGCCATGTGCGTGGCGGAGAGCGTGTTCTTGAAAACATAGAGGAAGATCTTAAAATTAAAGATAACGAGACAACACCGGATTATAAGTTCAGTCTAGAAAGGGTTGCGTGTTTTGGCTGTTGCGCTTTGGCACCCGTCATGGTTGTGGATGAAAAAGTGTATGGCAGCATGACACCTGCAAAAGCAAGAGAGATACTATCGCAGTATAGGGGTAAGGATTAAAATGAATTTCGAACAAATGAAGCGTAATGCATTAACTGAATGGAACGAGCTGGAAAATAGCGATGCTCCTCGAATTTATTTGGGTTACGCAACTTGTGGTTGCTCTGCCGGGGCGATCGAGGTAGAAGACGCTATCAGAGCCGAACTTAAGAAAAAAAACATAGCAGCCAAAATCGTAAAAGTAGGCTGTATCGGCATTTGTTACCTGGAACCATTGGTTGACATAGCCAAGAAGGGGCGCCCACGCATCTGTTATGGACGCCTGACGCCAAAGGACATCCCCAAATTACTGGAAGATTATCTTATCAACGACAATCCCAGAGCGGACTTGGCGCTTGGTACACTCGGTAATGGCAATATCGAGGGTATTAACAACCTCTTCGAGCTGCCGATGCTAAAACCGCAGGTAAGAGTAATACTCCGCAACTGCGGCATGATTGATCCCGAAAACATAAACCACTATATCGCAAATGGAGGAGGCTACAGCGGTCTTGCCCGTGCACTTGGCATGAAACCTGAGGAGATTATTGCCGAGATTAAGAAATCCGGCCTTCGCGGCAGGGGCGGTGCGGGATTTTCAACCGGAACAAAATGGCAGTTTTGCCGGGATGCACCCGGAACCGAGAAATATATAATATGCAACGCGGACGAAGGCGATCCCGGGGCGTTTATGAATCGTTCTCTTTTGGAAGGCGATCCCCATTCAGTTTTGGAAGGCATGGTCATAGGAGCATATGCCATTGGTGCAACTCACGGCTATCTCTATGTCCGCGCCGAATATCCTCTAGCCATTGTTAGACTTAATATCGCCCTGGAGCAGATGAGAAAACACAACCTTTTGGGCGATAACATTCTCGGCTCTGGCTTTTCGTTTGATCTGACGATAAAGGAAGGCGCTGGGGCTTTCGTATGCGGAGAAGAAACAGCCATGATTGCATCCATACAAGGCCAGCGCGGAATGCCGAACCCCCGCCCGCCCTTCCCGGCCACATCAGGATTGTGGGGCAAACCGACCAACATAAACAACGTGGAAACGTGGGCTAGCGCAGCCGCAATATTGCAAAAAGGTTGGGACGTATTTGCCAAACACGGAACTGAAAAAAGCAAGGGGACAAAAACATTCTCGCTCGTGGGCAAGGTGGCGCGCACAGGACTCATCGAAGTTCCGCTTGGCATGACCTTAAGAAAGATAGTATATGGCATTGGCGGCGGCATATTGAACAACAAGGAGTTTAAGGGCGTACAGACAGGCGGTCCATCCGGCGGATGTTTGCCGGCAACAGCACTGGACATCCAGATAGATTACGAGCGCCTTAGCGAAGCAGGCTCTATAATGGGCTCCGGCGGAATGATAGTTTTGGATAACGATACATGTATGGTCGATCTTGCAAAGTATTTTCTATCGTTCACTAAAAATGAGTCGTGCGGCAAGTGCGTGTTCTGCAGGGAAGGCACATCGCAGATGTATGAGATATTAAAGGACATCTCGGAGGGCAAGGGCAAACACGACAATATAGAACTTCTATCTGAATTGGGCATGGCGATCAAAGACGGCTCGCTTTGCGCACTTGGCGGAACTGCACCGAACCCTGTGTTGACAACCATACGACATTTTAAAAACGAGTATGACGCGCATATCAAAGAAGGAAGGTGCCCCGCAAAAATCTGCAAGGCGCTCATAGCATTTTATATCGACCCGGCAAAGTGCATCGGCTGTCAGGCCTGTGCGAAGAAGTGTTCTGTCAATGCTATATCCGGCGATAGGAAAATGATTCATGTTATAGACCAAGCTAAGTGCATCAAATGCGGAAATTGCATAGATGCGTGCCCTGTCAAGGTCGGAGCAGTAAATAAAGTCGGAAACAAGAAGGAAATTCCGAAGGTGCCGGAGAAACCGATACCTACCGGGAGCTGGAGTAAGTGAGGTGATGGGAATGACTGCAATCACGCTTAATATCGATGGAAAGACAGTAAAAGCCGAAAAAGGCCAGACTGTCCTTCAAGCCGCACTTAATGCAGGCATATACATCCCGAATTTGTGCTATCACCCTGATTTGAAGCCGTTCGGCGGCTGCCGCATGTGCTTGGTCGAGATTGAAAAGATGAGGGGATTTCCCACCGCGTGCACGACGTATGCCGAAGACGGCATGAAAGTAAAAACGAATACAAAAAAGATAGAGGATATGCGTCGCATTTCAATAGAGCTGATCCTGGCCAGTCATCCCGGAGACTGCCTTAAATGCTCGCAGAACCTGAATTGCGAATTGCAGGCAGTTGCACAATACATCGGCATCGATGAAAAACGGTTGGACAGGCTAAAGAGGCGGGAAAAATTTCCACCCACCAATACAGACAACCCACTTTACGATATTGACATTAAAAAATGCATACTATGCGGCAGATGCGTAAGGGCATGTAACGACCTGAGAGGTGCATGTGTTTTATCCTTTGTCAAGCGCGGCAGGGAGACTTACATAGGTACTGCGTTCGATCGTGCTCCCGCGGAAGCGAATTGTGTATTTTGCAGAGCGTGCGTCGAAGTCTGTCCCACTGGTGCCCTTGCGGACAAGGATCAAATAGCGGATAAAGAAAAACGTGAGGCTATATTAGTCCCATGCAGGCACAAGTGTCCAGCAGGTATAGACATACCCCGCTACATACGTTTCATAACCCAGGATAAATACCCGGAAGCAGCTGCAGTGATTCGCGAGAAGGTCCCTCTCCCTAACGTATTGGGGCGGGTATGTTTCCATCCATGTGAAGAAGTGTGCCTCCGTAAAGATGTAAATGAGGCGATGTCCATAAACGGACTAAAACGCTTTTGTTCCGAGAAAGATGCTGGTTTGTGGAAACAGAAGCATAAGATACTACCATCTACCGGGAAGCGCGTGGCAATAATAGGCTCAGGGCCAGCGGGGCTTACAGCCGCGTTTTATCTCGCGAAGAAGGGGCACAGCGTTACAATATTCGAATCTTTGCCTGTTATCGGCGGCATGACGCGGGTAGGCATTCCAGAGTACAGGTTGCCAAGAGATATTTTAGACAAGGACATCGAGGAGATAAAAAAGACAGGCATCAATATCAAAACAAACACAAAAGTGGAGTCTCTAGATGAACTGTTCAGCGAGGGATATAATGCGATTATCTTGGCCATTGGCGCTTTCAAAGGAACGAAGCTTGGGGTAGACGGGGAAACTCATGTCCTGGAGGCTATCGAATTTCTTAGAGATGTCAGCCTGGGCAAAAAAGTCAAGGTAGGCAAGAAGGCGGCGGTTATAGGCTGCGGTAATGTCGCCATTGACGCCGCACGGACAGCCTTAAGAACCGGCGCCAAAGAGGTTACCATATTGTACAGGCGCACGTGCGAAGAGGCGCCTGCCAGCGACGAAGAGATAGAAGCCGCAAAAGAAGAGGGTGTTAAATTTACTTTCCTAACCGCGCCGTGCAAGATCTCAAGAGATAAGGAACCGGATTCGTTGAAAATGGAATGCACTCTTATGGAGCTCGGTGCACCGGACGCCAGCGGCAGGCCGCGCCCAATGCCGAAGAAAGGCAGTGAGTTTGTTAACGAGTTCGACACGATAATTGCGGCCATCGGGGAATCCCCGGACGTCCCTGCCGCATACAAGATAGACACTGAAAGAGACAGAATCAAAATTTCAACTGACTGCATGACGAATAGGGAGGGTGTCTTTGGCGCCGGCGATGCAGTCACAGGTCCGTTGTCAGTCATAGAAGCCATTGCGGGCGGAAGAAGGGCTGCGATGGCCATAGACAAATATCTCGGGGGCGATGGCAACATTGAAGAGTCGCTTGCACCTGTTGAAGAACCTAATCCGCTTATCGGGATGAAGGAAGGATTCGCCGCCGTCCCCCGCGGCAAGCGCCCCTCGATCCCGCTGAAAAAGCGGCTCAGCGGTTTCGATGAAATAGAACACGGTTATGACAAAGAGAAAGCGTTGTGCGAAGCTGTGAGGTGCCTGCAGTGCGACCTTAGACTGAAAATCTCTTCAGTAGGCTTGCCTCCGAAAAAGAAATCGACAAAAGGGCGACACGGCGGCGTTTGACTGATTTTATATACGCCAGTCAGTCAAGTTGAAGGGTGATAACCAACCCAATAAATTTATAATATTGTTCTTATATCTATATTCAACTGTGGTGGGTGGTCAGATAAAAGAAGATGATATCCTTCTAGCAATCGATGAACTGGGAAAATGGAGAGAGAGACGCGAGGGTGCGATGGAAGAGTTAGAGAATCTTCCACCAGAAAACAGAGAGCCTATAGAAAGTAAAATGAATAAGATAAACAAGCAGATTGCGTACTATGACAGTTTGATCTCAGATATGAAAAAGGAAATGAATCCCCCAAGAGTTTCGAACGTAATCGAGGCGTTGTCTAGCAGATGATGTTTTTATTACAGTGAATACAAAACCCACAATATGCGCAGATTGTTATGTAAACAGACATCGCCAGCAAGCAAAAGCCATAGTTAATAACGAATATGTCATCGCTCGCAGACGGTCGGCTATGCTCGACCGTCCTGCTCGTTCGGTATGCTCTATATGCATAGCTCCATCCGTATTTGTTTCGGTCGCATACCTCACTCGCTCGCTATGATATAGATTATAGCGATACGCTCCCATTCATGCTTTATCAGAAATACATTGACAGATATTAGCGATGTCGCTTTTTCCCACATTCTCAAATAATTTAAAAAGCGTGCTCGCACTTAATCTTGTAATCTGAACAAAGTTTATCTATTTTGGAGAAAACCCTTCTAAAATATACGCTGTCATCACCGAGAGCTTCTTTATAATTTTGTATTAATTCTGGATAATGCTTCTCAAGGAATTCGTTTATATTCTTCCACAGTCCTGGTTTCAGTCTCAGTCTGTCTATTATTATTTTTTTAACATTGCACTCACTGGCAAGTTTGATAAGTTCCTGTAAATCGTTGTTTCTATCCGTGATATACGGCATAACCGGCCCTAAAAACATCCAAGTGTCTATTCCTTCATCTGCAAATTTTTTTAAAACAGAAAACTTTTCTTCAACAGACGAAGTGTGCGGTTCATATTTCATTCTGATCTCGTCGTCTGCTGTAGTCACTGTTATGCCAATGTCTTTTTTAGAAAATTGTTTTATAATATCTAAATCCCTAAGAACCAACGAGGATTTTGTCTGTATGCATATGGGAAAGTCATATTTTAACAACTCTGTCAGGCACTTCCTAGTCAATTCGTATTTTTTTTCCAACGGCTGATACGCATCTGTAACTGTGCCTATGCCGACTGTTCCTTTTTTTAATTTTTTCGTTTCCTTGGATAATACTTCGGCTATGTTTATTTTCACATCAACAAAACTGCCCCATATTCTTGTTTCTCTCAATACCGCTGGTGCGTAGCAATATATACAACCGTGCTCGCAGCCACGATATGGGTTTAGCGCGTAGGTCAAATGCGAAAGATTTGACTTGCTTAATGCTGTCTTGCATTTTATTTCTGTTATCTGCATATCATCCGCCCTTACTAGTGTAAACATTTACTCGAAGCCCTGTCGTATATATTATTTACCACGCCGCATACATTGTTTATTTTGTTATGTCTCCACTGAAACATTATAATCAATATCTAACAAACATATCAATTTTGCTAGAACTGTAAAGTAAACAATGATCGTTAACATTTATCAACTCGGGGAAGTGAATAATGCGCACTCGCTCCAGCGGGCTCAGCCCCGCTCGAGCCCGCTGTCGCTATCATTGCAAAAATGACGATAGCTACCATTATTACCATTACCACTGGAACAAATATGGATTGCCGCGTTTTTGGTTCTTAAATGCCAGAATGCCACCTATCGAGATTATTCTGGCATGCGACCGAGAGTGGTGTGCAGCGCCACCACTCGAGGGAGCATTGATGCATTCTGCACCTCTCGTAAAAGTGTCTTCGGTGTCATTTTACCTTACAAGAACCAATCTCATAAATACCCAATCGCCGTTGCAATGATGTATGCTGGCACGGTCAAGCGAACGTACATAAAGGGATTTATGAGACAACCTATAGTTGTTCTTACAGCGTATAATATCTGCAATTCGCCCATTGTCTCTTTTCCAGTTATCGGTTTTTTATATCGTGGTGCAATGAATAAGTGATATGTAATTCCTAGGATTTCGTCTCTTTTTCGAACATCATACGTATCCAAAATAGAGAAAAAATAGTCGAGTGTGTTGTGATGCGGTTTACTTACATATTTCATATGGAACGGGTGCATATCGTTAATAAAATCCAGACCGTCTGATAATTTATATTTGTTTAGAATAACAGTTTTTCCAAAGGAGAGTTGCTCCAATTCTTTCAATTCCCACTCTCTGATTTTGAAAGCGGGTTTATTCTCGCGAATATATTTTTTTAAAGATTCTTTACACGGATTGGATAAAAAATTAGAACATATAATCACCAATACTTCAGGTCTCTCAACATTTGCCCAACTTAAAGCACCCTGTATCTTATCTGGCGGCACTCCTTCTTTATAATGTTTACATTCAAAAAACCATTTTTCTTTTATTGTCTCGCCATCGAAATCTTCAGCAATTCTTTCAGCTTCAATGTCTCTGCCATTGTCTGAAGGGCTGGTTGATTTACCAGTTCCTTTTCTCCAATCTACATTTTTAAAGCCCCATTCTTTGATTAAATCAAAACAGTATTCTTCAAAATCAGTATCGGATAAATGATCGAGTGAAAACTTCTTTGACATAAAACATATATGATACAACCAAGATATTTAAATCGTTTCTTATGAACGGCATGGGGGGAGGACATTTTGCGATTGTATATACTATCTCTCCCATTGCCATGCCTCAAGCAAAACCATTAAATATTACTCTACCAATATAGTAGAATAATTCAGATTACTCTACCAAAATAGGCGAATAATAATAAGTGGATGAACAGGTGAATAATATGACGCTTAAAGACGTGAAATGGCGATTAGTATACGATATATTGGCACTACAATTTAAAGGAAAGGAGTTCCGCTTTGAAGATGCACTGGAATATATAACAAGCATCGGAAAAGATATGGGAATCACGAATTTAAAGTATGCGTCAAAGCTGTTGAACGAGATAGAAGACAACGCCCACGCAGTCCATAGGAGGGCAGACGACGACCAGAGGTTTAGATTGTACAGGCTTCTGTCCTCTGAAAAAGTGAGCACTGCCCGAGGAGTGTATCAAAAAGTGCTGCTGACCAAGCAAGATGGTTTTGAGCTCATAGACTTTGTATCCGAAGCCAACAAATCAGCCGGTTGGGATTACGGCTACATAAAAGAAAGCGCCGTGGGTTTCTGGACGAACTATCATCGTTCAGTAGATGTCTATCACCTGTCTGTTTCTAAGGAAGATGCAGATGGGTGGATTGCTCTTTGCAGGTTATGGGACGGCCAAATCGTTATTGACGGCAAAGTTGTATACGAATCGACGGCAAAGCCCCAAACAGTCCACTTACACAGCGATATGGATGTACGCATGGGGCAGTTTGACAAGAATCATTACCAACGCCCGTATTATACGATAATAGAGTGTTTCAAAGATAACGACTTTCAGGGAGGATTGGCTGTTTTGATATTACAGAAAGAAAATCTTAACTGGAAGGAATTAATAAAACACGCGAGTTCCAGTGGATTAATCAACACCCTCGGCTTTTCCATGGATTTTGTAAATAAAGTGTCAGAAAGGATTTTTTTTGATAAAAACACAATCTCAAAAATAGAGGAGAACAAAAGCAGTAGTTTTGAAACAATCGAAGGGGTCAAAGGAGAAACTTGGGCTGACCTTGTTATTGCGGATTTGGAAAACAAATGGAATGTAAAATGCTACCAATCCCACATTCTAAGAAAAACAGTGGAGGATTTGATAAGATGAAAGGATTAGATAAGACAAAGGATTTAGAAATCAAAAGCATGGAAGACCTCGAAAGGATTATTGAGGAAGCGGACAAGTTCGGAATGAAACTCGCAGTCATCGGGGGCTATGCTGTGAGGGCGTATACCCGCGGCTATCGATACACGAAGGACATTGACGCTGTAATCCAAAATGAAGACAGAGGCGGACTGGTCGCCTTGCTGAAGTCGTTGGGCTACGATATTAGAAAGACGGAATTTGGGATTGCCAGCAGCAAAAAACTTGACGAGGGGTTCATTGACTTGCACATTTCGTTCGGTCGTGTATGGGATATGTCGGCGAATACCGTGTACCCCGCAAACGAGATACTGAAGGATTCGAAAATCAGGAAAGTGTCCGGTTATTTTGATGAAGGTAGGACGAAAGAAGTGCTCACGCCCGTGGCAAGCCTGGAAGATATATTGATACTCAAAATGATGCCAATAGGTAGAGACAAGGACAGGGTGGATATTGTTTCCATGCTCATCGACAATGGGGATGTCGTGGATGTCGAAAAGATTGCCTTAAAATGTTCGGGTGCGGGTTTGAACAGGCACATACGAGAACAGATTAGGCGATTGATTGGATTTATGCGAAAAGGCGAGACGAGAAAGGAGTGGTTAAACCTCACAGGCCAAAGGTTTGCAACGCTCACCGAGACAAATATTATAAAACAATTGCGGTGGATAGAAAAAAGTTTGTAAGAGTGATATTTCCTATAAACCATCGGATGCGTTATTGGCAATCATTGCATCCTCACAACTATCTATTGCATAGTGGCATAATCGGATATCCTTTTCTGATAAATCGAATCTTGGAGAATAGCACTGTGGTGAATCCATCGTTTTACAGGGATGTCTAATTTTGTAGAGACATAATCGAGTACTTTTTGCATAGTATCAAACTTCTTTGGCGGGTTTTTGAGCGACGCCCTCACATTCTCCCTGACATTCCAGACACCAACCGGCATAATATAGCCAGGATGCGCTTCCCTCAATATTACGACTCCTGCCTGCCTCCTCTCTTTTAGCAGCAATTCGCCTACTGCCAATCTTGCGGCATAATAGCACCCGCCTATCTGCGCATACGTTGTCCTTCCCTCGAATTTTTCGTGGTCTGAGAATATAACGATGCTGTTTCCATTCGGGTTCCATACTGTGCTCGGATACCAAGCTTCCACGAGTTCATAGCACCAATTTTCTGGCATCATCAATACTTCCCATCGATTGTCCAGCTGCACGGATTCGTATACCCTGTACTCGTCGACTGTATTGAACAGTTTTATCTTCTTCATCAGCTCAAGAGACAAAATGCTGTCCACTGCAGTGATGCTCCATCTTGTGGGCACCAGCCTCCTGTGTTTCCCGATGCCGAATGCACCTACTGAAAAACCTTTCTGGATTCTCGAAACCAATATATTGTTGTTGTAAAGAGAAACTACTGCGCCTCTTGCATTTAGGTCGTCGTCATAATACGCCCGCTCGATTCTTTGGTCTATTTTGAGGTTTCCAACGTCCAGTTTTTTAAGCGGTGCGGACGGGCCGTAGGGCGGCACATCATCGTTTAAAAGCAGTCTGCCTGCAGGTTTCTTCGTGAATTCTGCTTCTACCTCTGTGGGGTTTGAGGATAATGCCAATTCCCTTGTCAAATCAACGATTTTTCCTCCGCTATTTACATTGAGAACATTGGTGCGAAACTTTCCCCTCACGAGTTGGGAGCGAAAATCCACAATCTCGTTTATTCCTTTTCCATACCATAATTCTGGCGTATCAAGAATTTCAGTGTCCCCATGAATCGGAGGTATCAGCGGCCCTATTGAAACATAGGGATATCCCATCCTGCCGACAAAAACGCCAGGTGGAGAAGTGCCGTCCATGTTCAACACATCGAGCAAGGGCTTACTCTTGAGAACCGAATAATATTTTACAAGTATCGGGCAACTGCTCTTTCCGCAGAGCATTCTCGATCCTTTGCACAAAACGCACTGGACTTCCCTGTGGTCGTATTCTCCATCTTTTCTGTCGAAAATTGCTTCTGCTGAATTTGCCACAAAAGAATATTGAATTTTTCGTATATAAATAGAGATGGGAGGGTGGAGTGAAAGAACCGCATTCTAAGATAGTGACGGCCTAGATAAGCAAATGCTCGATTGTTCCGATAGGAATACGTAAACCGCCTTAACTCGATAGCTTCCCAAGCTATCGGATAACATTTAAATTGTAGATCAATATAGGATAGTATAAGGTGATAACATAGGTCAGGACTGGTATAGAGAGAGGAAGAAAGAACATTATTATAAGGAGGCGAAAAAAGTCGGTTATAGATCCAGGTCCTCATTCAAACTTCTCCAGATGAACAAGAAATTCAAACTTATGAGGGCGGGTGATGTTGTCGTTGACCTGGGCGCCGCACCCGGCGGCTGGTCGCAGGTTGCAAAAGAGGCTGTCGGCGAAAAGGGCATTGTAATCGGCATAGATTTACAGGAGATCGAACCAATCGAGGGAGCAGTATTCATCAGGGGCGACGTAAGACTAAACGAAATGTCGGACACTTTGATAAAAACTATAGATAACATTATCCGCGAAAAAGGAAGATTACGCACACCACACCAACCTGTAGATACAGTAACATCCAATATGTCTCCAAATGCAAATATTGCAATGTCCAATAAATCTTCAAATGTAGATATTATAACGTCCAATATGCCTCCAAACATAACTGGAAATGCGGGTGTAGCGGCGTCTAGCGTGCCTCCAAACATAATTAGAAATATAGGTGTAGCAACGTCCAAAATGTATCCAAATACAAACGGAAATGTAGATACTGTAATATCAGATATGTCCCCGAATATAAGCGGACATTATGATGTGGACGAGGCCAGATCAGTCGAGCTTTGCGAGCATGCGTTTTTGTTTGCAAAAAAAGTGCTTAAGAACGGCGGGAATTTCGTAGTTAAGATATTCGAGGGTGCACACTATTGCGAGTATTTGATGCAGGTTAGATCCGCCTTCGACTTCTGCAAACCCTATGCGCCGGATGCTACTAGGCCGAAAAGCTCGGAAATGTTTATTGTGGCGAGGGATTTTATTAGGGTTTAAGTGGGGATGATGGATACGGTTGACGAGATGGGGTTGAGGTTATGAAACGCAAACACTTCCTTCGTAGATAGTTGCGTCAGATGGTGCATGTATTATTTTCACATATAATTTTCCTGGCGTAGTTATCCAATTGGGTGTTGGTTCGAACAGAATTACGGCCTCGCCGACGTTCCAAATAGTATCTATTCGATTATTAGATAACATTATCGGACTAGAATTGTATTCTCTGCCTCCAGATGGCCGTAATTCTGTCCAATTTGTTTCATTCTCTCTTTTTATGAAGAAATAAAGCTTGTTTATATCTATTGGGGTTCTATCATGTCCAGTATACGATATATCACCTAGAAATAATACCACTATCTGATTTACATCTGCTCCGTTGTCTAGGTTTTCTGGGGCATCTGAGACGGTGCACGTGATTGTTGGGGGGTAACAACAACCAGTGCTTGCATAACCTGGCGACCACACATAAAGAAGTGCAGACATTATGAAAGCGAATAAAACACAAAATGCGATAATAGAAAGGTAAAATAGCACACGTTTTTTTCTGCAGTACATGTCGTACGAAAATAAGGCGATTCCGAAAAATAAACAACCTAAAATAAACAGTACTACAAACACTGCAGTACCACCGGCCTTAAATGGACAAGTGCCACATAGAGCCATCCAGAATATAGTGTAGAGTGAAAACATATACAACACTGCAAAAACTACCACAGCGGTGGCGTATTTGTGAGCATTTATATGTCTTCTTATCGACTCCATATTTATTTTATTCATTACTTCTAAAACTATCTGTCATCTTATAAACCCTTCTAAATATCATAGATTCGCAAACATTTCAGACAACATTTAAATCCATAATGCAATATATATTATCGTATTCCTATGGCACTGAAAACCAGAATGGCAATTGCGATATCGCTTCTCTTCGCTCTTCTTTTTGCGGCATTAATGGGAATTGTCGCCCTGCTTGAGTTTTTTGGCATACTCTCAGGGATCTTCATAATAATAGTGCCTCTGGTTGGCACGATAATCATAATTACCGTGCAGTGGGCAGTCTCTCCCCTGATACTCAGGTGGATATACAAAATCGAATGGGTTGAGCCTTCCTATTTCGACAGGGACATTGAAGATTGCATAAAATTCTCGTGCCAGGAAAATAACATTAAAATGCCGAGACTGGGCATAGTGCCAGACGATAACCCGAATGCATTTTGTTTTGGCTGGACCAGGAATAAATCGCACCTTGTGATTACAAGAGGCATCCAGAAGTATTGCGACAAGGAAGAGCAGAAAGCGGTCATAGGCCACGAACTCGGGCATATCGTGCACAATGATTTTGTGGTGATGACGATAATCGGCGCGATTCCTGTGCTGTTCTACGTAGTGTTCCGGGGATGCATAATGATGATGAGGTACAGCAGGGGCGGAGGCAGGGGAAAAGGCAATGCAATGCTTTTCGTGGCGGCGACTGCCGCAATTTCGTTTGTTGTCTATCTGCTGAGCCAAATGATTGCACTCCTGGTGAGCAGATATAGAGAGTATTGGGCTGACGAATATTCTGCGATACGCACCAAAAATCCGAATGCACTGTCCAGCGCGCTTGTTAAAATTGCATACGGCCTCGCAACAGAGGGACTGGGCGAAAGGTCAGATAAGGAACATCACAGGCACGAAAACACGTTTATGATATTCAACGCCAAAATGGCACGATCGCTGGCCACAACCAGTGCTGACAGAAATGGAAACATCTCCAAGGAGAAAATCAAAGAGGCGATGTCATGGGACCTGTGGAACACATGGGCTACATTTTTTGAGCTTCAAATGACTCACCCGCTGCCCGCGAAAAGAATCAACGCACTTGGGAGCATAGCGGAGGGAATGGGTCAAATGCCTTATGTTAAATTCGATTTAAAGAAGCCCGAGAGTTATCTGGACGATTTCTTGAAAGACATATTTGTTAAATATGCGGCGCTGCTCTCTATTCCCCTGGCATTTCTTTATTGGTGGTATACCGGAAAACTGTTTGTTTCTATCTCTCTTTTCGTGCTTATACTCGGCCTGTGCCTTTTCGCGTATTGGACTTTTTACAGATACCCCTCAAAATATACGGACACGAATGTGGAGAGCCTGATAATGGACCCGAAAGCCAGCCCCATTAAAGGCAAAGCAGTCAGAGTAAGGGGAAAGATAATCGGCAGAGGAACGCCCGGATTATTCTATTCAGAAGATATGAAACTTGACGACGGCACCGGTTTATTATTATTGGACTATCACCAGGTTTTGAGAATAATCGATTTTCTGGCCGGAATATTTGCAACTCAGAGCAATATAGGCAAAGAAGTTGTCGTCGAAGGATGGTATCGAAGGGCGGTTGTGCCCTATCTTGAGATATATAAGATGCATGTTGACGACAGGGTTAGGAAAACCTATACTGCTTCTTTAAAAATCGCAGCTAGCATCATCGTTCTGTTGCTGGGTGCATTTATGTTTACAGTGTCTTCTGGTATTTTGTAAGTTTGTTATTGATATAAATTTGAGTGAGAATCTTGAGGTACTGCGCCCTACGCCGGACTTCATTCGGATTTATGCATAAATTTGCTTTTTCTGCAACAAAATTTTTTAGCGTACGGAATATTTCTTTACCTTCCCCTTCGCCGTGAAACCTACATCGTTGTCCCTTGCAAGCCAGCCAAGCGCACCGTGTATTTCCGGCTCTTCAAGTATTGTAGTTTTCCCTAACTGAGCTATGTTTTGCGGGCCGTTGGTTTTGAGGGATTGCCAGACAATACTTGCATGTTTTTCGTAAGTGTCATCGACAAGAATATACCTGAGGTTATTCTCCGCGTCCTTCATTGCTGATATTTTATTCGCCCTTATCAGCCAGCCCAACGTATCCTGAACCTTGTCTGTTGAAATCCTGGTTTCTGTTTCAATATCTGCGCTAGTCAGCATTTTCTGGTCGCTCTTTATCATCGCCTTCAAAACCCTGCTCGAGTCTTCACCAAACTTTTCTATTTTAGAAGTCATTTGCCCAATCCTAGCGTTTTTACGCCGACACCGTAATAGCAATTATCATATATAATTTTTTGTTATACTGGCATTAACTTTTTTGAAAATACAAACCACAATTTTTTATTAAAGAATAATGGAATTTTACAAGATATCGTGCATAATAAACTAATTTTGTTTGATATCGAATGTTTTTGTAGGTGTTAACTTTTAGATAGATAGGTAAGGATGACATTATTGTTCTCGGCAGCAATTAAAAACCAAGAATTTTTCAAAAAGCATCGCAACCTTTATACCACATAAACGACATCTACCTTTCCCGTTGATATAAATGAAATACATTGTAGTAACGGGTGGTGTTTTATCTGGTTTGGGAAAAGGTATCACCGCATCTTCTATTGCGCTTTTAATGAAATGCTGCGGGCACAAAGTGACTATGATCAAAATCGATCCCTACCTGAACTGCGATGCGGGCACGATGAATCCATACCAGCACGGGGAAGTTTTTGTATTGGATGACGGCGGCGAAGTTGATTTGGACCTGGGGAATTACGAAAGATTTCTGGACATAAACTTGACCAGGGAACACAATATTACGACCGGAAAGGTATATGGGGCAGTCATAGAGAAAGAGCGACGGGGTGATTATCTGGGGAAGACTGTTCAGATTATACCTCATATAACTGATGAAATCCGCAATAGAATAAAGGATGTCGCCAAAAAATCCAAGGCGGATATATCAATAGTAGAGCTGGGTGGAACTGTCGGCGATATAGAATCCATGCCGTTCTTAGAAGCACTCCGCCAGCTGCATAACGAAGTCGGAAGCGAGAATCTTATTTTTGTCCACACCACGCTCGTTCCGGTTATAGGCGCAGTCGGAGAACAGAAAACCAAGCCTACGCAACACAGCGTAAAAGAGCTGATGAGCCTTGGAATACAACCCGACATTATCGTATGCAGAAGCACAAAACCGTTGGGATGGGATATACGAGAAAAAATCTCTAATTTTTGCAGCGTTCCGTTTGATGCGGTGGTGAGCGTACACGACCTGTCGAACACATATGCTGTCCCGTTGCTTCTTCACAAACAGGGCCTGACAAAACATGTCCTTAAGGCCCTCAAGAGGCCCAACATAACCCCCGATTTGTCAAAGTGGAAAAGTTTTGTGAAAAAAACCGAAGATTGCAAGAAAAACATCACGATAGCCATGATAGGCAAATATACCAACCTAAAAGACTCCTATATCAGTTACATAAAGGCGTTTCAACATGCAGGTGCTGAGTGCGGGGCGAAAATAGAGATAAAATGGATAGAGGCAGAAGCTCTTGAGCACCTATCGCCACAAAATGGCAAAGGCAAATATTTTGCAAAAACTCATACTTCCAACAACCACACATACAACGAGGAGTTAATGAAAAGGGAATTGAACGATGTTCATGGCATAGTAATCCCGGGAGGCTTCGGAGAGCGTGGGATATTGGGAAAGCTTCGAACGATAAGGTATGCAAGGGAGAACAAAATACCGTTTTTGGGAGTATGCCTGGGATTCCAACTCACGGTCATAGAATTCTGCAGAAACGTCCTCGGCATGGACGGTTCGAACAGTACTGAATTTGACCCTAAAACCAAATATCCCGTAGTTTATATTCTGCCTGAGCAGAAAGGAGTGGACAAACTGGGCGGTACGATGCGGCTCGGCACCCTGCCCACAAAAATAAAGAAAGGGTCGCTTGCCCATAGATTATACAAAAAGACAGACATATCCGAAAGACACAGGCACAGATACGAGGTAAACCCAGCATACATAAAGAAAGTTGAATCTCACGGCCTTCGCTTCACTGGAAAAAGTCCAGATGGCAGAAGGATGGAGATTGCAGAATTGACTACGCATCCATTTTTTATAGCATCCCAATTCCACCCGGAGCTTAAATCCAGGCCAGGCAAGACTGCCCCGTTGTTCTTGGGACTTGCAAAGGCATGCTTGGAGTATTCAAAAGATTAATAAATTTACGCATGTTGTAGTAATCACTAATTGTTTAATCTGCCTTACTCAATAACAATTATCAAAGGTGTAACTTCATGGTTGTAATAAAGGTTGAAAACGTTGTGGTGTCTGGTACGCTAGGTGTCAGCCTGGACTTGTCAAACATCGCATCGAGGATAAAGGAAACGAAATACAATTCGAACGATTTTCCAGGGTTGACATACTACTTGGACGGGCCGAAAACCACCACACTGTTATTCGAGGACGGGAAGATCATATCCACTGGCGCAAAAAGCATCGAAGATGCCTGTGCCGCGGTCGAGATAATCGCCCAGCGAATAAAGGAAGTAGAAGAATTAAACGAAATATCGCCAGAAGTCAATATACAGAACATAGTTACATCCACGGAACTCGGTGCTGAACTAAATCTGGAAGCAATATCGATGAGCATGCCTCAGGACGATATGGAATACAATCCGGAAAGATTTCCAGGCATCGTATATCGCGCAAACGGGACCGGAGTTACAATGCTGTTGTTCGGGTCAGGTAAGATCGTAACCACTGGTGGGACAACACCTGAGGAAGTGGAATCCGCAATAGACGGTCTTATCGACGAGTTGAAAGCCCTGGGAATGCTGAAAAACGTGTTAAGTTGATTAGATTAAAAGTATTGAGCTACCTAAACTTAGTTTAATTCAAAACAATTCAAAAGATTAAAATCAGAGATCTGTAAACGACTGTATATATCTGCGGGTGTAGTCTAGCGGTTAGGACTTTGGCCTTCCATGAAACTTTTTTCCAAAATCATAGAAATGTGCAAAAGTTTCGGAGCGAGCCAATAACTCGGGTTCAAATCCCGACACCCGCACATTAACCGATTTTGCCAATTACCAGTGTGTCGGGATTTGAGAGTACGACGAATCGATTGCATAGGTCGTACGTTTCTGAAAAATTTTGAATAAAATACATAGAAAATTTTTCACCCTGAGAAAATCTTCATCGACTAACAAATATCAGAGATTAGTAGCGATTTTCGAAGGGAAATCCCGACACCCGCATTCGCTACGCTCATGCGGGTGTCTGGACCGGAAAATTTCCGCAGAAATTTTACGGGCTAGACACCCCTATGCGTATGGTTTCTTTTGCTAATTGATTAGTGTGGGTGGGTATGAATCGTAGGTGTTAAAAAAAATTTAACTAAATTTATCCGAATTTTGTGCCACACTCACCACAGAAGCCTGTTCCTGCTGGGCTCTGCGCTCCGCATTTTGGGCATTTCGTTAATGCGAGGTTTGCACCGCAGTTGTTGCAGAACTTGCCCTCACCTGCAGGTTTGCCGCACAGTGGGCATAGGGTCTGTTTACTTTCGATTTTGCCGGTAAATACTTGGGTTGCAGCTGCCTTTGCCTTTACGTCCTCAACCATCTTTGCTGCCTTAGCCGCAGCTACCTCGGTGCTCACACGCGGAGCATCTCCGATACATAGCCCTTCCTGCTCGTTCCAATCGTTTTCGCAAACATATTTTCGGCATCTCGGACAACGATGGAAATGCCCCATGCTTTCGTTCTGTGCCAATTCAAAGGCCCCTTCATGCTCCTTATGCCATGCGGGGGACATTCCATGAAAACGTTCAGATATTGTATCGGTCCCTCTCTCTGCTGCATATCCTATTGTGGACATCCCACTCGCTCCTTTAATAAAGACCGATCCGACACTTGCCCCGATGCTCGCTGCCTTGCCGATACCTCGTAAAAATCCGGCCTTTTTGTAGCTTTTAGCTTCTACGAAGTTGGTTTTATAGCCGTCGTTGCAGATGTCGCAGAAGAACGTAAACTGAAATCCCGCTTCTGTGCTGTTGTCTGCAAAATTCCTTGTAAATGGTTGTAGTACCATATTTTTCACCTTCCTTACTTTAACGCTTTACCGCATTTTAAACATTTCTCCCCAATCGGTGGTTGCTCGGTCTTACATTTTTTATTTGGGCAAACAACCGCTAAACGAACATTACAGTGTTCGCAATAGTCCCCAAAGAATGTGATCTTACCGCACTTTATACAAGCGATCTCCAGGGACAACCCACAATGATTGCATTTCTTCCAATCTTTTTGAATTGGGTTTCGGCATTTCGGGCATCTTAATTCCCCATGTGGATTTATTTTGCCGCACAACGGGCAGACATTAGAATCTGGCGGTATCAGTTTATCGCAATAGCGACATAGATGTTTGTATCCTGGCATATCTTAACCTCCTTCGTTAATCTTATTAAGACAATCTAAGACAATCCTGCAATTATTTTTTTGAAAATTTCATCTATCTCTTCTTTATGTAAATAGCCTTCTTCAGCATAAATACTTTTTGCAGGATGATACACCTTGGTAATAAGATTCCCCTCCCGAAAAATGTCCGGTGTTGGATTTAACTTGGTCAGAGAATCGCAGGAAGTATTTCCAGGCGACATTGTTTTTGCAACGGTTAATAAAAGACCAGTAATAATGAAGTTTTTTACTTTCAGAGCTTGGCACTGTTCGGAACCCTTTGCCTTAGTTGTAATTGCATCGCAGCCCAAATAATTTTCTTCTTGATATATGACGCCTGATTTTAACTGGCTCTGCCTTACCTCCGGCATTTGTTTCTGGAGATCTTTCATCGCAGATCTCATTTTTTCCAATTGCTCCTTAGGAATGTGTTGTGCCAGAAAGTCGCTTTCCAAATATTGGGCAATAGTGGTGTTTTGAGGCATACCTGAGATTTGCGGCGTGCCTGGTATAGGCACATCAAACCCCTTAGTCGAAAATTGGCCGTAATTTTTAAGTGACTGCCTAGCAATTTCTTCGTTTTGATACTCGGCAATTACAATATCAGCATCAAAATCAGACTCGCTGGGACCGTGAAGTTCGGTCATTTGCTTCTGCATTTCTTCAACCTTTAGATTCGTACCGGGCGGTGCAAACCCGCTTGAGGCAAAGGCTTTCATCCCCTTGTAAAAATCGCCCATCGGTTGTTTACCCATCGGCGGAGTAACACTTCGTCTAGTAACAATTTCATTCGGCGTTTCCGAAATGTTGTGGTCTTTAAATATTTTAGGGTCTACATTTGTCAATGGGCTTATATGGCAAAGTCGAATGAGGATTTGATTTTCAGAGCCAGACCGAGACATTTCCCGCCATCTTTTTGGCAAATCAAGTTTTAGATTTGTAAGACTCATAGCCCTCCTCCTTTTTCCCAGCGTATTTTATCGTCCTGGATACTCACGTTAAATTTCAACAAATCCATAACGTCTTTCTCCCACTGTTCTGGCGTAGAGTGGATCACTCTGCCGATGAAAACTTGACGCAGTTCTTGAAGCGCGGGTATTTTTCGTACAGCGAATTTATACTTTACATACTGCGGCTCTTCTAATTTTTCATCGGATAAATAAATCGGCTCTCTCCTAAAGTTTATGTCGAGCATGCAGCGGTTCATTCTTTTTATAAAATCATCGACCTGTCTATGCAAATCTTCTATGTTTTTGAAGTTGGGATATTCCTTCCTGCTAGTTATTCTAAAGAAGTAGGTTGCCTTTCCCCCTTCCTCGCCGGAAGTTGCCTCCATCGCAACCACGTTTCCAGGCTCTTTCAGATTCGTGCTGTAAATGGGTATCAAGAACCAGATATATTCACCAGTTAAATCACCCATAAGCCCGCGCTTCAAACCTATGCAAAGTTTTTCCTGTTGGGATAGCTTCCTTAGGAATTCATACTCCGCTTTTACGCCTGCGATTTCCAATTTCTTTTCCAACTCCAGCCAGAGTTCGGGTGAGACTGATTCTATCTCGCTTCTTTTTGCAGCCTTGCCTTCTTTCATAAATTGTGCCGCCCTTCTTATTATTGACGGGTCGGCCGTAGGCAACAATTCTTTGAGTGACGATTGAACTTTGAGGGAAAGTTCGTTGATAGCTTCGGAAAGTTTTTCCTCAAAAGCATCAAACTCCCGCCCCATTTTTGAAAGGACGAGTTTTCTTCCGTCTTCCATAATCACGGTAACAGAATATTCTTCCTTGCTGGTGTTGGATGCAGTAATGCGGACAATTTTAATAATTTCTCTCCCGCGAATCTTAGATACATCGCAATATGGAATTCTAATAATTTCTCCCTTTTCCGGTATCACTACTATTGCAGTTTCATATAGCCTTGGTTCACAATTCCCTTTATGTAGTTCCTTACCGTTCTCATCGAAATATGAGAACTCCGCATTCACACCAGATTTTTTAAGCGATTCGTGCATAAGCACGTCTTTCAACATCATTTCGCTGTGCAGTTTGGAAAGAACCCTCAGGAAATCTTCATATTTGTATCCAAGATTGAAAAGTGTGAGTTTTTCCATTGAGGATAATGCCAGATGAACTTTGTAATCGCCTTCGGAAATCTCGGTAATGTCCCTAAGCGAAAAAAACAAAGCCTCCCCGAATTTCGGAAGAACTGAAAGGCTTGCTTCGCTGATTTGTACCTTAGCTTCGCCGGTTGTCAGCTCCTTCCCGCTGGGACTGTTTAGGGAGTAGCTTAAGGAGCACTCCATGATTGTTTTTTGCTGATTGTCTCCATTCATGTCAATCTTCCATTCAAGCAATTTACAACAAACAAAATGATAGTTGTGGCTAATTGTGTTTGTTAATGTGCCTCCGCCTCATTAAAACGACAATCGAAACGCCGATTGCTGCGAGAATTGCATCAAACCCTGAAATAAAACCGATTTGTTTCTCCTCTTTTTTAACGTTCTCGATTGTTATTTCGGAGGCTGTCTCATTCGAATATTGTGTACCGTCATAAACCCTCACCCTGATTGTGTGCTTGCCTTCGGAAAGATTTGTTGTGTTGAGGGAATACGACCATGATTTCGAAACCATCGCTGTCGTACCTGTTACAATCGTCCAATTGCCGTTGTCTATCTTGATTTCGACTTGCTGTACGAGCACGTCGTCCGATGCTGTGCCATTTATTGATATTGTGCCTTTTACTTTACCGCTGAACTGTGAAGATATCAAAACTGTCGGCAGGTCATTTATAACAGATGAAGCGTTGTTTGCGACTGTTATATCCAATGCTGTCTCATTTGAATATTGTATACCATCATACGCCCTCACTTTGATTGTGTGCTTGCCCTCGGAAAGATTTGTTGTGTCGAGAGGATACGCCCACGATTTCGAAACCATCGCTGTTGTACCTGTGACAATTGTCCAATTACCGTCATCCATCTTAATTTCAACTTGCTGCACGAGAGTATCGTCTGATGCCGTGCCAGTTATTGATATTGCGTCTTTTACGTTGCCACTAAACTCTGAAGATATTGAAAATATCGGCGGATTGTTCGTCGATGTGTTTACGACAGTTACATTGATACTACTTGTTGCACTGAGGAAACCGTCGCTTACAGTGACGGTTATTGGATATGTGCCGCTCGTTGTAGGTGCGGTCCATGTAACGATGGAGTCGTTTCCAGATATTGTACCGTTCGTTAGAGAATAAGAATATGCGAGGGTTCCTCCATCTGCATCAGATGCAATTACTGTTATGATTGCTTGCTCGCCCAAATTAACTGTTGTGCGATTGGTGAAGATGTTTGTTATTGTAGGTGCTTGATTTGTGGCTGAATTCACGGTAGTGCCATTTACGGCAGTTATACTGACTGTGGCTGTAGCAACTAGACTCCAGTCACGCACCGTAGCGGTTATTGTATACGTGCCATTGGTTGTCGGTGCTGTCCAGACAGCAACAGAGCCGTTTCCAACTATTGCACCACCCGTCGCAGAATAAGAGTATGTGAGGGTGTCGTTGTCAGCATCAATTGCAGTTACTGTGACTATTGCTTGCTCGCCTGTTTTGATTACTGCAATATTAGTTGAGATGTTTATTGTTGTAATGTTGGTCGAAATGTTCGTTATTGTTGGTGCATGATTTGGCGGCATATCTGTTATCGCAAAGTATTGGCTGTCGCCACAGATAGAACTGACGGTTACGCTCTTTATTCTTATAAAATAGTTAATTCTAGATGGCAGTGTCGAAGGAATCTGCCAGGAATAATGTCCATTATTCGGGGCGATTGAGACGATTACGGTTGGAGTGGTGTAAATGTCGTAGTCGTATTCGATATTGACATAATTCCCAAGGTCTCCTGTCGAATTCCATGTTATATTTTGTGTGGTTTCTTTAAACCACGTTGTATTTTTCGTTGGGGAAGTTATTATGATGCTGCTGGGATTTGTTATCGCAAAGTACGGGCTGTCGGCATAGATAGAACTGATACTTACACTCTTTATTCTTATGAAATAATTAATTCTGGATGCCAGCGTTGAAGGAATCTGCCAGGAATAACTGCCGTTGTTCAGAGCGGTTGAAGCGATTACTGTCGGGGTTGTGTAAATATTGTAATCGACTTCTATTTTGACATAATTCCCTATGTCTCCAGTCGAATTCCATGTTATGTTCTGAGTGGTCCCAGTCTGCCATGTCGAGTTCTTTGTCGGAGAAGTTATTATGATACTGCTGGGATTTGTTATCGCAAAGTACGGGCTGTCGGCATAAATTGAGCTGGCAGCTACGCTCTTTATTCTTATGAAATAATTAATTCTGGACGCCAGAGTTGAAGGAATCCTCCAGGAATAACAGCCATTGTTCGGAGCGGTCGAGGTGATTACTGTTGGAGTTGTGTAAATGTCGTAATCGAATTCGATCTTGACGTAATTCCCAATGTCTCCGCTTGAAGTCCATGTTATATTTTGAGTAGTGTCTGTCAGCCACATCGAGTTCTTTGTCGGAGAAGTTATTGTGATGCTATTGGTATTCGTGATTGCAAAGTACGGGCTGTCGTCATAGACATGGCTAACTGTTACGCTCTTTATTCGTATAAAATAGTTAATCCTGGATGCCAGTGTCGATGGAATCTGCCAGGAATAGCAGCCATTGTTCGGAACGTTTGTAGCGATTACAGTTGGAGCGGAGTAAATGTCGTAGTCGAGTTCGATCTTAACATAATTCCCAACATCTCCGGTCGAATTCCATGTTATGTTTTGGGTCGTTCCTGTCTGCCACATTAAGTCTTTTGTTGGAGAGGTTACTGTGATAGTCACAGCCTCTGCATTACTCGGCATCGAACTTATCGTTAACATCGAAATTTCGATGAAAACAATCATCCATACTAATACCTTAGCACCTTTGTTAAAATTTTTGTAGTACATTTTTATTCACCCATAGTTTTTAAATTTAGTATTGTATAATCTTGAGTGTATAAAAACTTGTGGATTGTTGCTGTTTTTGTTCGCATGGCTCCTTGAAAAAATTTTACAAATTTTTACAGCGGTGCCCTTTCAACCTCCAACCTATCCGCGGTCGGATATTCCTCAACGATGTAGCAGTCATACTTAATCTTTTTGAATATTTTTTCAAGTATCCACGATGCGATTTCTATCCTGCATTTTTCGTTATCTATGCTTACAAGTTGCTTCGGGATGTTATAGTCGCTTACGATTATTCTCAAAGCTTTCTCCAAATCACGAATATCTGCGCCAGGAATCTCGATGGCTCCCTTTAAAAGTGTGTTGTCTTTTGTAATGATGTCGTATTTGTGTGCTACGTTCTTGGCGCGCCTGCCGAGCCTGTTTTTTAGTTGTACCGCATCCTTGTAACTCGATGAGCAATAGTGTATGTTCAACGTGTTTATGTCCGCCTTTTTCATTATCTCAATCGCTGTTTTCTCGCTGCCTTTGACGGATATGGATAAATCAGTTTTAGCTTTGTATCCTTTTTTCATCAATGCTAAGTAATTCGTTTCGGAATATTCTAATTCGTTTAAATTCAAAAAATCTATACTGATATCGTCGAGATATTTTGCCAAAATTAGGAGCTCTTTTTTGAAGTCTGGCAAACTCGGCACTTCTACCCCGATATCCATGTTAGTGTTTAGAGCATTCCTTAGTACATCATGAAATTTGCCTTTCTCCATATTTTTCCAGAGGGCTGGCACCGGATGAAATCTTATTTCGTCCAAACCGGCATCTGCAAGCCGCTCTATATCTTTTTTAGACGGTGTGTTGCCAGTGTATAAATGGATGTGATGTTTTTCTCCAAATTCGTTCTTTAATACCTCAATAAAATGAACTGTTCTATCTATGACCGTTAGAGGATCGCCTCCCGTAATTCCGGTGCCGAGTGCGTTTATTTTATGTGCTTCATCAAGTATTTCATCATCGTTTTTTCTTGCATACTTGTTTTTATCTGTTTTTATCAACATTTCGTTTGCGTATATCACATCCCTTCCCATTTTCTTTTCAGAAAGAGGGCAGTAAAAACATCTCTTGCCGCATAAACCCGTTACTAGCAAAACAAGTTTTGCCCCTTTGTCGCAAATTTTGCACCCGCGCGGAAGTTCGCCGAGTATCTTTGAGCCCTGCTTCAAATCTCTTATTTTCATCGTTCATCAACTGTTCAGAATAGGTATATCAAACAAAAACCTACTTGAAACGTCAGAAGCATCAAATACATATTTTTCCATGCGGGCGTGTTTTCGAACTTGCTGTCGGGCGTTGTCGCGTATCTTGCCATATGTACTGAAGTATAAATACCCCATATGATCAATATAACGGCCAAATAAACGGATTCCACTTTTATATATCCCATAAATGCGATTAGAGGTATTAGCAGGAACGGCAAGATGAAGAACGGTATCGTAAGAAGCGCGGATTTTTTGGTGCCGTAGATTATCGGCAGAGTGTTGATCCCGTATTTTTTATCGCCATTTATGTCAGTGAAATCCTTTGTGGTCGCTGTCCCGACCAGATATACGAACAATATCGTGCCGAGTAGCCAGGGAAGCGGGTTCCACACATATCCGAAGATGACCCATGCGGCCACGAAGCCGAGCAGGCCTCTCCCTGTCGCAATGGAAATGTTGGATACTATCAACCTTTTCTTGAATCTAAGAGGCGGAAGAGAGTAGCCCATTGTAATTCCGATTATTAGAGCGACAAAACCAAAGAATGTGATGCTAATCAGGAACGCCCTGAAAAGTGCGAACAGATATAATACCGCCGCAATCGCCAATGCTTCGTTTACAGAGACTATCTTTGACGGTATCGGCCTATATGGTTTGTTTATCTTATCTATATCTAAATCGGTTACCTGGTTGAGCGCGTTGCTAGCAGCATTTATTAGTACAAGCGTACCCACGCCGTATATCAATTGTAGCAAATCAAAATTCTTGAAATCCCCAGATTTTGCACCGAGGATAGCACCGCACAAGCCGCCGATCAAAGGCGCCAATAACGTGAAAGGCCTCAGAAGGTCGATAAACCCCCTGATCTTCATAGGCGGGAACGCATCATCTTTCCATGGATCTTTCATGAATATTTTTACCATGTTTTCACCAGAGCGCAGAGTGCCTCCTACAAACATCTTCTTATTTAAATCTCTTTCTAAAATATTCCTGAAAGGCTATAATACCCTCAAAATATCCACTTTTTTATAAAAGTCGTTTTCGAATCTAATGAACTCCGCACAGTATTCAGATATTGTGAACACCAATCGATCTTCCTTTTTGAGTTTCCTTTTATATTGGCCGTCGATCACTAGCAATGTTGGTTTGTCGTCCAAAACTTTTATTTCGATTTCGCTGTCAGATGGGACTACTATCGGCCTGGCAGACATATTAAAGGATGCTATCGGTAAAATAACAAAAGCAGACAGTTTCGGATCCAGTATTGGGCTTCCGACGCTCATCGCATAACCAGTAGAACCAGTTGGAGTTGCAACAATCAACCCGTCGGCTCTTATTCTTTTTACAATGGCGCCATTAACAAGTATTTCAAAATGCTTCATCTTGACTATTTGAGTGCTATGGAGAACAATTTCGTTAATCGCATCGTGCAGTCTTTTCCCGTTTAAAAGCGTCTTCAATTTTATCCTTTTGTCGATTATGTAGTCTCCCTTCAATATTCTTTTCAAGCTTTTTATTGTTTCAGGCGGTTCTATTTCTGCGAGAAAACCGACGACGCCGATTTTTATGCCGAATAATTTTGCCCTGCATTTCTGTATCGTCCGCAGTATCGTGCCGTCTCCGCCTATGGATATTATTATATCCGGCCTCATTTTGGAAAGCGGTACGCCTCTGGTGCCGATAATCTTAGCCAGATTACTCTCGACTATGACTGTATTTGACGTTCCTTTCAGATAATTCACGATTTTTTTGGATGTTGATATGGCTTCTTTGTTGTCTATCCTAGCTACTATCCCGTATCTCACAAAGTTCACCCCTGTTTCTGACTGCGATAATGTCCGAACGGTCGGACAAGGAAAGTTCGAGATCTAAAATCTCCTTTTTAATATTATATACTTCCCCTCCCGCCTCCCGCAATATCAGCGTGCCCGCGGCCATATCTGTTACGCGAAGCGGCTGCCCGCTCTGGTAGTAAAGATCGAGTGCTCCGGAAGCCACAAGGCACATTTCCAGTGACGCGCAACCAAAGGACCGTATTCTGATAGGCTTTTCCGCAACTTTATAGCTGTTTTTTGATGCTTTTTTTCCAAGATATACTGAATACATTACTTCCTTTTTATTTGTATCCTGCATTTCCTTTTTATCTGTACTATGTATCGCCTTTTTATTTTTATCATGCCGATTTGCAAATATCCTCTTTCCGTTCAAAAATGCGCCCTTTCCGAGCATTCCCTCGTAGGTGTCGTTATTCACCAGATTCCTCACAAGGCCGTAACTTACGCTCGAAAGAGTGCCGCGGCCGACTGCGATCGAAACAGAATAAAACGGTATTCCCCTGACCGCATTATGTGTGCCGTCTACTGGATCCAAAACAATTGTCTCGTCCGCATTATTATCTATGAAACCGATTTCCTCGCTCAATAAATTGACCTTGACCTTGCTCTTTCGGATGGTTTCTATGGCAGATTTCTCCGCGAGTTTATCTATGAATTTCGTAGGCGTGCCGTCTGCACCCATTCCGACTACTTTGCCGATGTTTTTATTGTGAATATTTTTCCTGACAACAGATTCGACGTTGTTGGCTATTTGACGGATAAGGGATTTCATGTGATTCTCCACAACACTATATCATCAATTAAAGTAATTTAGTTCTTCGTATCTTTTCGTACTAAGTTTTCCTTGTCCATATATTCATCAACCTCAAAACCGGATACGATATTTTTGAGGATAGGCGCGATGTCTTTGTCTCTTGTTCTGTATCTTCCAAAGCATAGCTCTGGTCCATAAACTTTGATCGGTATATTTTTTGTATCCACTTTTTCAAGTTTCTGGATTACGTCACGAACCCTGCGGTGTTTGGTTCCCATCCGTATCGTACATCCTTTGAATGTCTTTTGTATGAAGAAACAGTCGTTTGGATTATCTTTCGATAGATCGAAAAATACGGTTTTGCATTCGCGCCCGAGTGTCGGGTGCACATATATCTCGTAATCTGTACCGGAAGCGTAGAGGTTGTTCTTTATGATTTTTATGGCTTCGGCCTCTTTCTTTCGCCGCTCTGCCGTCCACCGCTGAAAAAACTCTTTTCTGTCTGTTTCTGTCTCGTGTTTCCATACAAGCTCTTCCTTTTTCATGTATTCAGTGGCATCGAAAGCGGATACGACTTTTTCAAGGATGGGTATTATGTCTTTGTTCCTCGTAGTGTAACTTGCAAAACCAGGATGTTGCTGCCCGAAGACTCCAGAGATCTCGGATTTTATCTTTTTAGGGTCCTCATTCTCTAGTCTCTGGACCACCTCACTGGCACGGCGGTGCTTTGTTCTTATGTTTATTCTGTAATCTCTCGCTTTCTTTTCGACGAAGAAAACGTCATGCGGTGTGTTTTCTGTCAGTCTGTGATAAACCGTATTTCTCGACATTTTGTCAGGAATCCGCGGGTGTAGGTATATAAGATAGTCTTTGCCGGGCGTGTGTAGGCCACTACTAATCGATTCTTCGATTTTTTTGAGTTTTTCTCTATATTCTTGCCTGCGAAGTTCCCAGTCTCTTTCGAGGTTTTCGTCTCTGCCTTTTAATTCGTGCACTGATTTCCAATCGCCGTCATTAAAAAATTTTTCAACGATTTCCTTTACTTTCCCTATGGATAAACCGTCCCCTGTTAATTGGTCTATGTACTTGCCTTCTTTTATGATTGGAACTTCTATCGACCAGTCATCTTCGCCCTCTACCATACTAATATTAAATCGAATCGTTTCGTTTTTGTCGTTCGTAAACCCTATACGGCTGCCATCACAGTCGCTTCTTGTTGAAAAAATCTCTATTTCTTTTATGGCATCCACTGTGGTAATTTCTGTGTATGTGGTGTCTACATCGCCGTCATCTTTAAACACATTTTTGAACATTTTCATAATAATCATAGATGATTTTCTCGATATTTAATAAGTTGTCTTATAATGCCCATCTTGTGGCTTTAGCCACATTTACTTTTTTTATAAAAAAAGTCGAACACGGGGGAGATTTGAACCCACCTTTTTGCGACATACAATTTATGCGAGCAAAAATCTGGACGAAAAACCATAACCTCCTCGTCCTGCGGGACACCCATCCTCATTCTTCGGATGGGTAGCGCAGAGGGGGAGATTTGAACTCCCGAGACGCGGAGCGTCAACGAGTCTCGAGCTCGTCGCCTTAGACCGCTTGGCTACCTCTGCATGTATCCTATATCGCATGAATTATGCTATAACCATATTATAAATTTATGTTATGTGTAAAGTAATGTGACACCGATGATACTTTTACGGGAGGTACAGAATGTATCAATGCTCCCTCAAGGAGCGGTTCCACTCGCCCCTTTCGGTCGCATGCCAGAATAATCTCGATGGGTGGCATTCTGGCATTTAAGAACCAAAAACGTGGAATCCCATTTGTTCCAGAGATAATATTGATAGATATCACCATTTTTGCAATAATAGCGACAGCGGGCTCGAGCAGGGCTGAGCCCGCTGGAGCGAATACATATTATCCACTTCCCAGATCTACGGACTTTGCACGTGCAAAGTCCGTACGATCGTACAAAATTCCACAATGAATTTTGTAGAGTTGATAAATGTTAACGATCATGGTTTACTTTACATTATGTACGCGATGCACGATAAGCCACTAAGCCGAGGCTGCCTTTAACCTTTCGATAACAAAATCGCGATCCAAAGAACCCAAAAAGTATCCGATTCTCGGGCCGATTTGTTTTGAAAGGAATAAGAGATAGATTGCCTGGAATATTGCTTTGGGCTGCACCTGCAATTTCTCGCTTGTGTTGTATATGCTTTTATGAATGTTCTCCGGAGTCCATTCTATATTTTCAAAAACATTAACGAGCTCACTTATTGCCGCCTTTTGCTCGTTGGTTAATGCGGAGATTGTTGATATCTCCAAGGTTTCCTGTATCTTGAATTTCTCCGACTCGGGTGCGAGCCTTTCCAGCCATTTTCTGACGTTATCTATCTTCTGTTTCAGTTTTATTTCCGTGTTGTCGTCGAGTTTTGCGAGATGTTCTGTTCTCGCCAAAGTTTTAATAAGTTCTTCCCAATTGTTCTTGATTTGTACAGTACTTATCAGATGACGGTATGGCACCTGGAAAAATTTGCTTTCTGCCTTTGCCAGTTGGGAGAGTTCGTACGTTCTTTTTAATTCTTCAGCATCCTCCTGAGGGGATGGTTTGTCTACGCCATAATACAGGCGTTCGATGTGTTCATAATCCTCTATCAACTGAATAAGATTCGTTGTTATATCAAAATCTTTGTGCTTTGTGGCTTTTGTCCTGAAGAAGAAGAATCTCGTGATTTCGGGCGGAGCCACCGCTAGCATATCTTCCAGCGTGATGATGTTCCCCAAGGATTTTGACATCTTCTGCCCGCCTACGAGTATATGCTCATAGTGAACGATTTTTGGCGGCTCGTAATTGAATATCCTCTTTGTAATAACGGTTGCCGTGTCGCAGGTGCCTCCCGCGGCAGTGTGCTCCTTGCCAAACGGCTCGCATGTTATTCCCATCATCTTCCATCTTGCCGCGACCTCGACTCTCCATGCAAGCTTGCCGTTCCTTGGTTCTGCACTGCCCTCGTGTCCACAGCCTTCGATTTTTTGCTTGCCTGCAACGCCCCCCCGGCATTTATACAATATCTTGTCATTCTCATAACCATAGGCATGCGTAGTGGCGATTTTGCCGCAGTTTTGGCATATTGGATCGAAAGGAATCCAATCCTGCGGTCTCTCCGACCCGGAAACCTCCTTGAATATGTTGATTATTTCGGAAGCTTTCTCTATAGCCGTTCTTGTGAGTTCGTCGTATTTTCCGCTCTGATATAACTCAGCACCTGATCGAATAATCGGTCTTACGCCCAACATCCCAAGCGAGTTTACAAAAATGTCGACATGGTGCTCTACGAACGATTTGTGGCAGCCATCAACGTCTGGTAAGCTGGAAACTGGCATGCCTAGATACTTACTAAATTCTGGCGGCATCTGTTTTGGAACTTTTCGCAATGGGTCAAAATCATCCGCGATCCACAACAATCTTGCCGTACCACCATGTTCCTCTATGCTTCTCCGAATGGAGTCAGCCATTATGACGTCGCCGGCATTGCCTATGTGAATCTCGCCAGAAATAGAGGTACCGCTTGCTATAACATGGTGGGATTTTTGCTCTAGCAACTCCTTGGCTATTACATCTACCCAGTGCATGTATTTCACGCTATCATGGTTGCACGGATTACTCCCCTAAGCGGGACGCCGTCTATGTCGTAGTTATTAGACTTGTTTACTAAAACAACAGATACAAGAACTTCTCCTCTGTCTTTCTTTATCAACTGAATGATTTTTTTAATAGTAGTACCTGTGTTTAAAACATCGTCCACTATCGCTACTTTCTTGCCTTCTATGCTCCCATATCTTGTGCTAAAGGTACCGCTTTCCTGCTGTCCGTGCGATGGTCTAAAAATTATAAGTTCTACACCAAGTTGCTGAGCAACGGAGAAAGCGAGCGGGACGCCGTGAAGTTCTATTCCAACAATCGCATCTATCTTCTCATTTTTTTTCATAATTTCTTCTGAGACTATGTCGGTTATTATGCCAGATACAAGTTCGATACGGTGTGGGTACACACCTATTGAACGCCATCCTATCTTTACGTCTCGCGGCGCGTTTTCGACCTCCAGATTCTTTGTGAGAAGCCATGTTACGGTATCCCTGGAGAGGCCGACCTCACGTGCAATATCTGTATCGTTCAATCCTTTCGCCGAAAGGGCAACGACAAGTTTTGCTAGTTTGTTAATATTGTTATTTTCCATTATGTCACCGTTTCCCTAATTAAAATTGTAGTTTATTTAATTTGCTGCGTCAGGAGAGGTGTTGAAAACTCAAATATTTTAAAATTTCACACTCACCTAACGTCTTTCCCATACAATCATATCTTCATAAGTAATTTTGAATATTCGATGATATGGAATCATTGCTGTTTTTGTTTTCATGAAAGAGCGTTGAAGTTCTACGATATTGTTGCCGGAAAGCACCATAGTATCATTTGGTGCGCCGCGATGGATATACCATATCTCTGCTTTGTTGAAGTCCGTATCATTGCGCCATTTAAATTCGTTTAGAACTTCTCGGGCACTCGGCATCTAATGACCACGCGCGTCTATTTTATTTCTAATCCCATCAGCCCGAATTTGTTCAATTTTCTAGTTAGTTTAATCTTTTTTAATTTTAGGATTGCTATCTCGTTCGTAACTCTAATAGTCGCATCCAACAAATGACCGGCATAAGCATTTTTGTCTTGTCCAGAAATGCAGCAGTGCATATGGAATATGGGTTTGTCCGTAAAAGCTATGTTACCCTGCAGTGAGATTAGTTCCATGGGTTTATCGAATTCCTTTGTGATGTATCTTTTCCCGTCAAAATAACCAAGTTTTACTTTTTTGAACATGCCGATGCCTGAGAGTATAAGTCCGGACTGGATTTTGTATTTTTTGACGACTGCTTCCAGACTCACGATTAGATTTTTTTCGTCATCCAATTTCGCAATAATCTTGTCGCCCTCTTGACTGACCTGCATCGATATCGCCTCGGTTTGTGTATGTGTTCGACCATTAAATAATTATCTCGGCATAGGGTCTCGATATAGAGAAAAATTATTTAGACCACATATATTATAGGCGATTAACATATTAGTCGTGCAAAATGCCGCCGTAGCTTAGCCTGGTGGAGCGATCGGCTGTTAATCCGATGGCTTTTGCCCATTAGGAGCGTAAACCGATAGGCCAGCGGTTCAAATCCGCTCGGCGGCGCCAAACCAAAAAAGATATAAAACGAACTGATGTACAAAATAAGGCGTCTCGGCATTTGTAAGATTCCGAGAGCCGCCTATAAAGAGTATAAATATCTCGAATGCATTCAGAAACATGGGGGGCCCTTAGCTTAGCCCGGTGGAGCGTCAGGCTCATATGCCACAACCTTGAGGGTTGTTACATCCTCTTCGCAGTGGCTTGAGGAACCCGATGGTCAGCGGTTCAAATCCGCTAGGGCCCACTTTAATATAAACTCGAGATTGTTCTGGATCAAAACATCAAAAATATATACTGAAAATGCCTTCTATCCTATGGATTGGGAACCGCATGGAATTAGAGTCTTGGCATAAAGCTGCGATAACAAGCGGGGTTATCATAGCATTAATTGCTGTGGCACTCACAACACCTTGGTGGCACTGGGAGATTGAAAACAAATCTTCCAATAAAACGATTGTGGAATTCACGTTCACCGGCGTAACTACGAAATCTGTGGGCAATACAAGCGATAAAAATCGCGACACATCTACGTCTTGGGACTCTCTGACAAAAACAAGCCCCCAGATTATACCACTGAAAAATGTATTTATGATAGACTATACCATTGTCGTAATTTCTCTCATGATGGGTATCGTGTCGCTAGTCGCCATCGTATTCTCCGGAATTAAAGGGTACGGTCTCGGCTGGATTTACATGTTTTGCATATTCGCAATTGCAATTCTTATTATTGCTCCGCTGTATATGTTTTTCGCAGCGCCAATGGCCGAGAAACAAGCTATGTCGTCGCCAGACGTGGAGGGTGATTCCCCGGCAAAATCATTCATCGGCTCCACAGAAGTCGAGGGGGGTAAAATATCTTGGTATCCGGGCATAGGTTGGATACTTGCGATAGTTGCTGTTGTTGTATTAGCTATTATGGTTTTCACAATTGTAAATGAGATGAGTTTTGAGACAAGAGAGATAGTGAGTTTCGACTCGAAAAAGGCAATCGCTGCAGTTTTCATTTCTATTATGATATTAGCCCCCGTAGTAAACATTGGGTTGAACGCTCCCCTCGCCGAGAAAAATGCTGGTGAGGCGCAACAAACGACAAAAGTGTACGTTGTAACATGGAGTGAAACACAAGGAAAAAATTATTCGATGGACGGAGAAGATGACGATAGGGCGTCATACACAGTGTCCCCAAATAGTACGTGTGTTGTTGGAACAGTGACTTTCACTTTGACGTGGACAGACGACTGGGAATACTTAGAAAAGAATAAGGACAAACTACACCTTAAAGTTACTGGACCAACTGGTGAGGGGTCCGAGCATGAAGATACCACTGGAAGTATTACTCTGAGTATAAAAGTCGCAGATAAACCACCGACAACCAATGTTAATGCGACGTCCACTGATGACGCGCGGAGTATTGCTATTAGCAAGTACCAGAGCACAAAGGGGATGGGCACATGGTTTGGGGACGTGACTGTCACGCCAGAAGGAGTGGCGGATAATGGGAACGATTGGCAGATAGAGGCAAAATATACATATTACTACATCTCAGCTGTAACTTTGAAGACATAGCACAGAAATCACAATTTTATGTGAAAATGAAGATAAATTGAATACCCTTAAGTTTATAAGAGGATATGTAATTCCCTTTCTAAGAAATCATAGGAAAAGAAAGTATATTATATCATAATGACATAACGAGAAGACTATAAAATAATATTTGATGTTAGGGGTATATGTATGGTGTTTGGGAGAATAAGCAGCGTATCGATACTTATACTACTTATAATGGCATCTATAATAATAATGCCAAATACGACAGAAAAAGTGTCCGCACAGCTACACTATGGTGTGACCGTAGAATCGCTCCCGGATGAGCGCCCAGGCGATTCTACAGCGAAGGTTGGTCCAGGGGAAGCTGCATTTGCTAGATTGAGATTCAAGGTTACGAATACGGGTCTTGCAAATATATTTGAATCGATAACTATGAGCACGGTTTATGGCGCGGGAACTCAATCGGTCACTATTTCACCTTCGATGTTTACTCTCTCACGTAGTAAGAGTTTAACGGTAATGGCGTATATAACCGTAGATCGAAATTCGGAAGCGCCGAGGAACATACCCGTAGAGGTAACGGCTAGAATTGTGAATGACCCAACCTCAAAGGCGGGCAGCGCGTCTGGTGTAGTGATAGTAAATCAATTTAGTTTCTTAGTCATAGACCCAGGCGCTGATGCTTACAAGGAGATTCCTCCCGGCACTAAATTTATAGACACTTTCAAGATTTTGAATCAAGGCAACGGTGTGGATCCCGTAAGGTTTGAAGTCACTAACAAAGACGAACTTGAAAAAGAGGGCTGGTCGATAACTATACCGCCATCGCAACAAATTCAAATGCAAAAATACATAGCAGTTAGCCTTTCGGGCACAACGCCGAGGATGTGGGGATGGAAATCAGAGTTCAGGACAATAACATTCAAGGTGATATCGGACCTAAGAGATACACAAACAGGCGTGAGGGTAAACTATAGCCAAGAGTATCCTGTAACCGTATTCCTCAGGGGTTTCTTTGTTCCTGCTTTTGACCCGGCATTTACAATAATGGCAATCTCAATGGTAGCCGCTGGATTATATTCTAGAGGCAACAAAAAACCAGAGATAGATGCCACCACAGACGGTACACCAAAATCTGATGACAACGCTGTGAATGTTGAGAACAAAGAAACGACGGACACCTTCAACATTTGTGCACAAAACGACTGTGACAGAAACCGCTCGTAGTAACGATCATTGGTGGAAATAGCATATGCAAACAAAAAGCATCATCTCGATTTTGCTGTTAGTGCTTACTGTAATTTTGATAGTTTGTATCGCATTTGTGTTTTTCAAAAGCAGCGGCGAAGTAAAAGAGATTCAAATGTCTCTCAACGAGAATCCTACGGCAGGTTTGAATATAACAATATTTACAAAAACCGATGATTTTGGGACCGCCGTAAATTGTGATGTAAATGTTTCTATAACATATAACAATCAAACTGTTTATAATTCCACTGTACGTGTAAAAAACAACATATGCACAACTTCCATAAAATATGAAGACTTCTACCGATTAAATGGAGATTATACTATTACAGCAAAATATAAAGACAAATCGGCGGAAAAAAAGATACAGTTGGTTAAAACCATAGATTACATAGGCATATCCGCAACAAAGAATGATGACGGTCAATTTTATGATATGTCCCTTTCGTTTAGCTCTAATATGAGTTCTCAACCATATCGTTTGGTTGTGACCAAAGGTTATGGGGTACTTTCTATCTTTTACAACGCATCGGGTTCAAATGAAACTAAATTAGCGTATGCTTCTAACTATACATTAGATAATTATGAGCTGAATTTCGGTTCTAAGAAATATAGTATAACCACTGGGAGCGTCAAAATAAACTATAGCGAATTTGTTAGCATGAATAATAACGGGACGTACCTAGTATGTGTAAACTTTACGAATAACTTAGGTTCAAAAACAGATATAATAAGTTATGACTTACAGCGAGATGAGTGGGACGAAATCGAGTTGCTACCGGATGGGAAGAATATTTGAAGATTATATCAATTATTTATATTCAATTTTCTTCAGTTCATCATCATTCCAGACAAATTTAATTCTTTTTCTATTCTTGTAAAGCTTCTTCTGGAGAACATAGCCAACAATTAGCGGCAGTCCTATCGTCGCCTCTATGTTCACAGTCGCCTTTGTTGCCTCCTTTGAGATTTTTCCCCAAGATTGGGCTTCTTGAAGCGTAGAACCGCTTAATCCACCCCATTGTGGAATGTCTGTTGTTATCTGGAAACCATAGTGATGCCCGCGTAAGGGGTAACCTATGTTGATGACCGTACAATCGTTAATGTAATTCTTAGGAACTCCCCCGCCCACATATACCGCTGCCGTCTTTTTCGATTTTGCGATTATTTGTGTCAGTTCGTAGGTATCCCGTATGGGGTCTATCATAAATTGCATCTTCTTTCCACTCTTCTTCATCTTCCCGTAAAGCTCTGTTAATCCGATGCCTATGGAGCTATCGTTTAGAGCTGGGCAAAATACTGGCACGTTGTTTTTCCATGCGGTATATAGTATAGAATTTTCATCTTTTGCCTGTTTCCCGGCGATGGCAAGGAATGTTCTGGTGGAATATATGCCCGGTTTCAATTTGGCGCCCATGTCACTGAACGCTTTATCCGTATTTCTGACCTTTTCTTCATCTATCAAAGTATCGTATATCCTATCTATTGCCAGTTCGTTCAATTTTACGTCGTCCATGTCAGGCGAGCCAATGTAATGTCCGAATCCTTTCGACTGGTAAAAATCCTGGAATAATACGGCACCGGTGGATACCACACAATCCACCATGCCATATTTAATCATGTCTCGGATAACCTTTCTCAATCCTCCCGCGATCAAAGCACCGGAAAGCCCCAGGATAATTGTTGGCCGTGACTTATCAGTAAGCATATTTTCATATACCGCAGCGCAGCGTCCCAGGTTCCTGCTTTGAATGGAACTGGATTTGAAACTCTCGACAAGCTCCTGAACGGTCTGTATTTTTTCTAGATCTATTTGCCTAACTTCTTTCGACATAAATTTACTTTTTAATTTTCTATCAATTGGTTTCGTCATATCCATGCACCACTATTCTCGTCGTATTGCACTTATTCTATATTTATTTTTAGATGGATGTCAAGTTATTTTAATCGTAAATTTTCTTAATTTTTTTTTTGAGAGCAAGAGCTCCAAATATGATTTTCTTTCATACTTGCATAAATTCAAACTCGCTAAGAATTGTATTATGGAATCCCTGCATTTCTCTATGTCTTTCCCACGGGATTCTACTTCTACAAAATTACCAAGGTTCTTTACCTTATCCAGCGTTATCTCGAATTTTCTATATGCGTATTTCCTTCTTGTTTTCTCTACCGTATATGCGTGAGTGAATCCGAGTTTTTTTATTAGTTTCTCCATAGAATTGTTATCACAGATCTCCAACTCTATCTCTTCTCTGGTTTTGCTTTTTGCATCTATCTTTGGTCCCTTATATGTTATAAAAACGCCTTTATTTGTTTTTCTGATTCTGAACGCCTCGTCACTTTTTGCAAAATCACGAACTGGCGAGTTAAAGTATTTATCAACTTCCACAAAATTTCCCATATAGCGAGCATTGAGTTTTTTCAATCTTTTTTCTATTCTGGATAAATTATCAGCGTACGCCTTCACTTCTATCTCTAATGGCATACAACAAGTATCTCTATTCCTGTATTTAAAACTCGTTTCGGTGTTATTCTAAAATTTATCCAAACGGCGAACGTTTCGCGTTTCTATTCGCGCATGTGAAGGAGATTCATTCAATCTTTTCGGAGTGCTTTCGTTCCCCCCATAAAGTTTAAATGCCAACGACGCATTTGTTTTGAAAAAGGTTTGTGAATCAAATGTTAGCAAAAGATATTATGACAAAAGATGTTAAAACACTTACATCGGATGCTACGGTGGAGGACGCTGTAGAATTATTTGCAAAAAATGGGATAACCGGTGCTCCGGTGGTCGATGGTGAAAATCATATAACCGGAATATTAACCGACGTCGATATAATGAAGAGCCTGAGAATTCGATACCCCAAGCTATCCATGGTTTTCCCTTCATCTCATGCATTGGGAGTGTCCTTTACTGAAACAATTGAGTATCGGGAACTCATCGATGCGTTCTCTGAGGTCTGTCACACAAAAATTTCCGACATAATGAATTCAGATGTTGTTACTGTAAATCTCGACACTGATGTCGGCGAGTTGATCCACATCATGGTTACCAAAAAGATAAATCGATTGCCAGTCGTAAAGAACGGCACGGTTGTCGGAATCATATCGAGAATGGACGTAACAAAGAAGCTATCGGAGATTGTAAAAGAACAAAACGATAAACAACATCACAAACATTGAAACTAGAGATATAATCGCCAAAAAGATCGCAGTTCTTTTATCTGCGCTTATTATTATTGGTATCGGTCCGATGAACATAATGCCACCGCCTGCAATCTTCGTTTTTTTGATGGTTTGTGGTTGATACGCGTAATCATTTCGTCTCTCTCCAGCGGGTACTATAGTCCGCATAATCGAACCTATCATCGCTAGGAAGATGGCTGTCACTAGACAGATTGCGCCAACCATAAAATAAACACCATTACCATAAAAGACGGGCACAAAAATAACCAATAATATTTTTCCATTTCCGAGAAGTACATCGTACCCAATCAAAATAATGCTCGCGAAAAACAAAGGAATTCCTAAGAGAAAATATTTATTCATGGAACTTTCCTATCAAATTCTACCGAAGATATTGATGAAATATATTGTGATGTACCCATTCCGTTTTCCTTTGCAAGTTTTTTTATCAGATTCATTGTACCCGAACCGTATTGGGCTGCTTTTTTTGCCCTTGTTACTATCTCTTCGTTAATTCCAATAGATCTCCCAACCTCTCTCAATATGTACTTTCGCACACCTTCGTATATCTTATACTCTACTGGAATTTTCATGGCAGTGGATACGACAAAAGTAGACAGAAAAGGAGTGCGCAATTCCTTTTTAAAACATCGTGCGATTTTTCTCTCTCGAGGCACGCCAACGTTCTGGACCAGTTCAACGTCTTTTTGTAAAGTTTCATGTAGTTTCGAGCGCTCTACGGATATGTATTTCGCATATCCCCCAAACAACTCGTCCGCCCCCTGTCCGCTAACTAACACTTGTTCTCTTGATTCTTTTGCCACGAAATATAATGGCAGCTCAAAAGAAATTTCGACTGCATTTACTGAGCCGGCGATTTTCATCAGCCGAGGCACTGCTTCCTCTATGTCTTTTTTGTTTATTTCAATTTTCGTCAATTCCAGCCCAAGTGCTTTTGAAGCGGTATCTGCCATTTTAAGATCGTATGCACCATCTACTCCTACCGAGTACAACACGGCATCCGTATTTCTACTCGCCAACAGAGCGATAATAGAACTGTCTATGCCTCCGGAAAACGGTATGGCTATGCGTTCCTCGTTTTTGGTGCAGTCTAGAACCGCGTTTTTTATGGCGTTCTCTAATTCTGCTGTAAATCTCCCTATACTTCCATTATTGACGCGCATGGTTATCTTCTAACAACACATGTTTTTGCTGCAATGTCTCCGACTCTCCGACTCCTCAGTAATATAAAAATTATGTCCAGTATAAAGAATATCCCGCCGATAGAGAATGGCAGGAACCACAGCAGTCTGAATAGGTTTCTAAAAGAGGCGGTAGTGTAATCTGTCGGCGTACCGTTTTCCCTGATTACGCGGATATTGCATATCTTCTTTCCGATAGTGGCTTGCATCCTGCCTTCCAATAATATAAAATACAACAAAGTTACGATGGCGATGGCTCCGCTGAGCGCATTGGCGTCGGCCGTCATGCCGGCCATAGTTTCTGGACTAAATGGCATGCCCGTTGTGCTGTTCGTCGCATTTAGAAATTCACTCTTGTATTTTCCGAAAATAAAAATTATCCATACTATAAAAATAGGAACGGATACAATCAAGATGTCTATTATAAACGCGCATCCGCGAAGGGCCAGTCCCGCATAGCGTATTGGCGGTGCAGGTTGTGATTGTTGAACGGTTTGCGCCACTTGCTGATTTTGAGGCTGTGTGGAAGAAACCTCCGCCCCGCATACATCGCAGCGGGCCATGCCAACAGGCACTATATTTTTACAATTTTGACATATTGACATATTGTTCACCCATAAAGAGCGGTCTTGAAACCATTATATCTAGCATTTTTTAGTTATATGCATGACATATATCGACTTTTGATATTTGTATTTTTTCCACATAGGCAAATTTATCTATGAAAATTACCATTTGGTTCCTAGAGGAGGGGAAATTTATATGGTAGAAATTATTGAGTCCGATCTTCCGACTGTCGGAAAAAAGTTTTCTATGAAATTGGCAAATGACGGGATGTTAACCATTATTGTTTACCTTACTGGAAAGCGTGACATATATTATGAGAATCAAAAAACAGGCGAGCGCGTGGTTTTCCCGCTTACCGATGAAGAGGCCAGAAAGATAAGCCCGATAATAGGTGGGACTTACTTCAGGCCGACCTTGATAGATCAGTTGCAGGCTTCGCTCACAAAAGGCATGAACATAGAATGGGTCAAAGTGCCCAAGACGTCCGACATAGCTGGTAAGGTGATAAAAGACCTAGACATAAGAAAGAAGACAGATGCTTCTATAATTGCGATAATCCATGGCGACGCCACGATACCGAACCCGAACCCCTCAACCACGATAAACGCGGACGATACGCTGGTCGTAATAGGCACCGCCGATAACATCGCCAAGCTCAAGGGACTGATTGGGCTTAATTGAGGGCGGGCTATTTTGGTCGTAGGTAAGATGGGGTAAGGATGCTGCCACAGGAACTGATAAAAGAACTCGCGATAATAACGCTGTTTGGTTTTACAGCCGCGCTTTTCATGAACAGGCTACGGCAGTCGACGATGATCGCCTTCATATTCGCCGGCGTAGCTCTCAACTACTTTCACATAGTTTCCGGCAACGAATTCATAGATGGGTTCGCACAAATCGGGCTTATCATGCTCATGTTCTTTATGGGGCTGGAGTTCCCCCTCACCGAACTGAAGAAGGTGGGCAAGCCTGCGATGATACTTGCATTGATTGACATGGGGATTATCTATTTCGTTACATTCTATATCGGAATGCTGATGGGCTGGGGTACAATTGATACATTCTTCTTGGCCTCCGTACTTGCCATGAGCAGTGCGGTTATAACTGGTAAGATTCTTTCCGACCTTAACAGACTCGCGGAACCAAACGCCGAGATAATACTCACGGTGATGATCGTCGAGGATATCGTGGGCGTAGTCATATTCACGCTGGCGGTGGCGCTCTTCATGGGCGAGAGCGGTACCGTGACCGATTTACCCTCCATCGCAATGCTCTTGGGGAGTGTTGCGGGGCTCTATATGTTCTTCATCCTTCTGGCAACATACGTGATTCCTAGAGTATATAAGTATATAAACAAGATAGAGGGGGGCGAGCTGTTCGTCCTGTTCTCTCTGGCAGTTATATTCCTCACCGCCACACTAACGCAGTACTTGCACGTGTCGATAATAATCGGCGCGTTCTTCATAGGAGTCTGCTTTTCGGAAACAGAGCTCCCAAAAAGGTTCAAGTCCGAACTGCTGCCTTTCAGACACGCGTTCGTGGCGATATTTTTCGTTTCGTTCGGAATGATGATAAACCCTGTATCATTCTTTGAATCTACCGAGGTGTTGATACTGGTGATTGTAGGGATTGTGGTGCTGCTCGTCTGCGAAGTGCTCATCCTGTCGCTTGCTGTCTGGCTGATTGGCTATCCTGGAAAAACAGCTATTCCAGTGGGCCTCGGTGCGCTGGGCCGTGGCGAAGAAGCGGTCCTTTTCGCGAGCGTGGGAAACAAGACAGCATCTGTCACAAAAGCGTCGACGCTCTCGTCGTTCACGGGCGTGTTCTGCCTGGTTGCATGCGTCATAGAAAGCTTTCTGCTCAAGCACTCCGGGAAGATTGTCGCGATGGCCGAGCGGGGAACTCCAAGGTCGGTACTGTTCAGCGGTTCGATACTCTCAAGGGCGCTTCATGAATACACCACCGGGAAGCATACGGATATGAAGGTGGCGGCGATGTTTGTGGTATTTTTGAGTATCGTAATCGGGATGATATTCACGGACGGTGTCCTCCACCTTGTGTTTGCGTGCACCGCGGCATTAGTCACATTGGCTATCATGCTGAACCTTCACAAAAAGTTCGAAAACACAGTGCCTCCGATATTCTCTACGTCGGTAGACGCGATCGGCCAGCAGCACATCGTCAGATTCGTGACGCACGCGGTAAGCGGTGCTTTGTTCACCATAATACTGATCGCGGCGGTATGGCGATATTACCCGCAAGCGACGATGTTCGTGTTTGCCGGGTTCTTCTTGTATCTTTATGCGCTGATGTATCGGCTTCACGCCAAACTCTCAAAGGCTGGCGGCATGTATTAGCGTTTCATGACAGTCTGCCACCGATACTAATATATACCGCTCCCGAGATACTGTCGAAATGGGACTTTTTTTATGGCTCCTGACACTAAAAAAAAGCCACAACTGGAAGAGTTTTTCTCGGACAGAGCAAAGGCCATGAAGGCGTCAGTAATACGAGAACTTTTAAAATTAACGCAGCAGCCAAACATGATATCCTTTGCTGGTGGATTGCCGAACCCGGTAACATTTCCGGTCGAGAACATCAAAGAAATCTGTTTAGAAGTGCTTCAGAGGGATGGCAACGCGGCCCTACAATACGAAACTACTGAGGGATATTCCAAATTTAGAAATGCGATTATGGAGAGGTGTCGCAAAAAATACTGCTTTAAGATAGAAGTAAGCAATTTACTTGTTACCAGTGGCTCACAGCAAGGTCTTGATTTACTAAGCAGAATATTGATAAACGCCGGTGACACAATAATAACTACCGCCCCTACTTATCTTGGAGGGTTGTCAGCGTTTTTAGGGTACCGAGGGGAGATCGAAATTGTGCCCATGGATGAATTCGGCATGCAGACAGATGTCTTGGAGGAGAAATTAAAAAGGATGCATGCCCACGATGCATATGGCAAGAAGCTGAAGTTTGTATATGTCGTACCCACTTTTGATAACCCGACAGGCGCTACGATGCCAGAGAAAAGAAGAAAGCATTTGTATAATCTAGCCTCCGAATACAATTTTCTCATCATCGAGGATGACCCGTATGGCGAACTGAGGTTCGAGGGCGAAGACGTAAAACCCATAAAATATCACGATGATGAGGGGCGTGTAATATACCTCGGAACATTCTCCAAAATATTTGTACCTGGCTTCAGACTGGCATGGGCCATAGGCTCGGAGGAAATCATTAGAAAAATAGCTATCGCAAAGCAATCTACAGACTTATGCACAAACACATTTACACAATATTTAACCTATAATTTTATGGAGAGAGGTCTTCTCGATAAATGTATAGAAAAGAGCAGAAAACTGTACAAAGGAAAAAGGGACCTGATGCTAGCATGTATGAAGGAGAATTTTCCTGAGGGGACAGAATGGACAAAACCACAAGGTGGCTTATTTACCTGGGTTACATTGCCTCCTTCAATAGACACCAGAGATATGTTTATGCACGCAGTCCAAGAAAAAGTTGCGTATGTTATAGGTTCGGCATTCTATCCAAACGACGGGGGGCATAATACAATGAGATTGAACTTCAGCTACTCCTCCGATGGCGATATAGTAGAAGGGATTAAAAGACTTGGAAATGTTATTCGAAAAGAGATGACCGTAAAAGAGGAGACGGCGTACACATACGGTCCAAAGGACAGTTTAGTATAGCCGCACAATTGTTTTGCCATCATGCCATAATTTGTAAAAAAAATGATGAATACAAAATGCGATGTTTCATTGCAAATATTTTTATATAACCAGAGTATTGAGTGGATAGTGAAATTATGGCTATATGGCAAGGACGCTCCAAACGAAAACCCAGTGGCGGCATCTTAAGATCTCATCGCAAAAAAAGAAAGTTTGAGATAGGTCGCGAAAAAATCGAAACCACAATCGGCAAAGAAAAACATAAAAAAATTCGTATAAAGGGCGGCAATCAAAAAATTCGGATAATGGTAGCGGAATATGCTAATGTTATTGATAAAAAAACAAACAAAACTATTCGCACGAAGATTTCCAGCGTATTAGAAAACCCCGCAAATCCACACTATGTGCGAAGAAGCATAATTACAAAAGGTGCAATTGTCCAAACTGAGATTGGGCGAGCAAAGATAACCTCAAGACCAGGGCAAGATGGGGCTCTAAACGCTATACTTGTAGAAGGAACGAAAGAGGAGCCGCAGGTACTAAAAGAAGCTTAATTTTAACGTATTAACAATTTGCAGAATATCTCGAGTGGAATGTTAGTGCCCGATATCTCGGAATTATCCCAGTGTTCCGTGCCTTGAGTGCATCGTCTTTTCAGTTTCATTTAGTTTTTCCATCATTGCGGCTATCAGACCGTCCAAGAGTATTAGGCAGCTATCTTCGAATAACGTACCCAGCGGTGCAAATTTATTTCTCTCTCTGTCCTGTGGTCCGAAAAGAACTAAGGACACCGTGGAGAGTTTTATCAGCGGAGATTTTTTGTTTGCAGTTATCACGATTGTATTAGCTCCGAGTTTCTTTGCGGCGAGTGCTATCCTATTGGAGGATATGGTTCTCCCACTACCAGAAACAATGATTAGGATGTCTCCCCTCGCGGTGGGTGGAGTAATTGTCTCGCCAATTACGTTGACGTTTAAACCCAGATGCCCTAAACGCATGGCGAAGGCTTTTCCGACTAGTCCAGACCTACCAACGCCATAGATAAAAATTCTCTCGGAAGAAAGTATTAGTTCTAGCATCTTATTCAACGTTTCGTTGTCTACGTTATTGATTATTTTCGGTATTTGTTTTTGTATGTAGTCAACTGCGTTTCTAAAAGTCACTTCTTTCCCTTCTTTTCCGTCCCCTTTCTTAATTCCTTGACTTCTCTTTTCATCTTGACTCTCTCCAAGATTACTTTCATATACATTGCATCGTGCTCTAACAGAGGAGAGGAGGAGATTATTGTCATGTTATAGTTGTTATCCAATACACAATCTACCAGTGCTTCGAATTTTAGGTCTCCTTTTTTTATCGGGGTCGCCCGTAACTCGTTTCCATTTTTGTACTCAACTCCGGAGAATGTGACATAGAAGTTTTTAGATTTTGTTACGGCCTTCACTTTATCGAACACCGTTTGGAAATCTTCTTTTTTATGAAAGAGTCCGTCTTCTCTTGCATGGATGTGGTGAAAGCTGAGTACAGGTATTGTGTTTGACACTCTCTTGACGATGCTCAAAATCTCATCCAAGGAGCCGAACAGTTCTCTTCTTCCAGACGGCTCTATTCCGAGTTTTGTCTTAAATCCTTCTTTCTCAAAGTAATCGCGAACCCGTCGCACATTCTCGACAGCTCTTTCCAATGCAGTTTTTGATGTAAATTGCCAGTATGGCCCGATGCTCGTAACCACGGTTTTCGCACCAATTTGATCTGCAATCTCAGCACACCATGTTATCTTTTCCATACTTCTTGCCACGGATTCTTTGTTGCCTACCAAATCTATGTAATATGGCGCATGGGCTGATAACCGAACCCCTAATTTCTTAGCAAAATCCCTAACTTCGTCTAGGCCCTGGACGTCTGAACCTATGTTTCTGACGAGCTGTATCTCCATAGCGTTCAATCCAAGCATATTAATGTCTTCGATGCCGTCCAAAAACGTTCTTCCTTTGCACGAGAGAGGTATACCGGCAGGCCCAAAATAAAGTTCCATCAATTCACCTTACAACACCTGGACAAATTATTCATAAAGTCGAGGATTGTCCACATTCCATATTACTACACTGCATGTATCGTAGATGCTATATAATAAATTTGCTCGATGGTTGTCCCATGGAATTCAATGGGCAAGAAGCAGTTAATTTAAATAGCCACAGATTATTAAGAGTTTTATGCCATATAAAATACCATCTGATATGGAGGTTCTCGAAGCGATATTGAGTGTAAAACAATATGTGGGCATGGTAGGGACTCAAGAAAAATTTAGGGAACTTGTTCAAAAAGAGTTAAAAGACATAAATCCAGCATATACAATTACCGGCGAGCGCCTGAGGAAAATCGCCATTTCTTCTGGTTTGGTGGATATTCACTCCCATGTGCGGGAAAGCGGTACTACCGGAACGATGCGGGTTTGCCCTGTTTGTGGTTCGAAGGTTACTGCCGTAAAAAATATGACGATAGGCGGCGGAAAGATAACTTCCGGTTTTGTATGTAACCGATGTAAATATTGGACCGGTAGATCAAAAAGAACACCTACCAAGCATGTATTCACATTTAGAAAATCAGATAGAAAATTAAAAAAGGAGTTTTTTGAATACGATAATAAGTGAATAACATTCGGAAATAGAGGATTGAATGATAGGAATCATCTCTTCGACCCAAGATATAGCTAGCATGACGATAAAAGAAGAGTTGTTAAAACTAAAAAACTGGAAGGAACATGATAAGTTTGAAGGCGCATCGACCTATGCCTTCGACAATTTTTTGTTGATAACTATTAGTAGCATTCATATATTTTCCGAGAATATCGATGCAAAAATTCGAGAGGAAACGGGTGTCGAGTTCGAGTGCCTAGTTTTTATATCGAGGCATAAAAGCCAAACAAATATGCGGACTTTAACAGTACATCCGATCGGGAATTTTTCTAGCGCTCTGATGGGGGGAACTCCGAAAAAACTTGTACTGACTTCGCCGCAATTAATGACCAGCGCCCTTCGGGTATTGTCAATGGAAAGCAAGGGTTTGGATTATTCGGTATCGTTCGAATCCACTCATCACGGTCCATTTTTGACTACACCTACATTTTACATTGAAGTTGGAAGCGATGAAGGCACATGGAAGGACAAGAGCGCCTGTAAAGCAATAGCAAAAACAGTACTCAAAATTGAAGATACGAAATACCCAGTGGCTATCGGTATAGGCGGTGGGCACTACTCGCCAAGGATTACAGACGCCGCATTAAGTAAGAAAATTGCATTTGGCCACATTTTACCGACATATGCAATAAAAGAAGTATCGGAAGATACTATCCAAGAGATGATAACAGCGACACCCGGTGCAACCATGGTGTATTTTCATAGAAATGCAATAACTGGCGAAGAATATGGAAAAATAGTTAAATGGCTTGACAAATATGGTGTCAGCGAGGTTAAAAAGGATAACCTAAGTAATATCTAATCTTGAGCGAGGCGCATCAAAAGCATAAAATACAGAGCAACACAATATATTGGAGGATGTCTTATGAAAACCCATGTGAAAATATACTTTAGTCCAGAAGGGAAGGACTTACGCACCATCTTAAAAATAATGGAGAGTTTGGGATTTAACCCCGAACCAGGCGATTTTGACTTCGTAGTAGAGTGGAAGAGCTATGAAGAGTATCTAACCCTATTCACTAAGATGCACAACCTATTAAAAGGGACTGGAGTAATGTATAGAATCACAACAAAATAATTTAGATGGCAAAGACATGAAGATAAAACCTATCCCCTAATCGCGGCCATAAGTACCGCTAGTTTGTGTTCCGTCTCTTCCCATTCCTTTTCTGGTCTGGAATCTGCTACTATGCCTGCACCCGCCTGGAGATTGATTCTTTTTTCGTCCGCTATTATGGTCCGTATTGTGATTGCGGAATCCATGTTTCCATTCAGCGAGAAATATCCGACCGCGCCAGCGTAGGGGCCTCTATTAGTGGGTTCCAGCTCATCTATAATTTCCATTGCCCTGATCTTAGGTGCACCGCTAACAGTGCCTGCGGGAAAGATTGCACCAAAAACATCTAGCGCATCGCACTTCTTTTTCAACCTTCCCGTGACCTTGGAAACTATATGTTGAACGTGGCTATATCGCTCTACAGTCATGTATTCTGGCACACTCACAGTTCCAAACTCTGCTATTTTGCCTATATCATTTCTAGCCAGATCGACAAGCATGTTGTGCTCTGCCCGTTCCTTTTCATCATTTAGAAGGTCCTTCTCATATCTCTTAGTCTCTGCCTTTGTCTTTCCGATATGCCCCGTGCCCGCGATCGGGAAGGTTTCCACCCGGTTTTTATGTACTCTTCCAAGCATTTCCGGGCTTGAACCGATAATCTTGTGCTTTCCAAAATCCACGTAATACATGTATGGGCTGGGATTTATTCTCCTGAGTTTTTCGTAAACGTGGAACAAATCACCAGTATACCCTGCCGTTTTTCTTTTAGAGAGCACCACTTGGAAAATATCGCCATCGTAGATGTATTCTTTCGCTTTTTTCACATTATTTTCAAATGTTTTTTTAGTAACGTTGTATGAAAAGTTTCCGATTCTTAGTTTTTCTACCTTGCGTTTGTCATCCTTTTTCTTGCTTTTTTTGACAAGTTTCTCGATATCCCTACTCCTGTCTGTGCCATGAGAGAAGTACAGAACTTTTCCTTTCGCATGTTCGTAGAGGATACCGTCGAAAAACAAGCCAAACTCTAGATCTGGAAAATCCAGGTCGTCTGTTGTCGTGCTTGGTATTTTTTCTATGTATTTTATGTAATCGTAAGAAACATAACCTACCAGACCGCCGATATATTTGTGCGTATGATTGTTTATTCTCACATTTTTCAAAATTTTGCTTAAAAAAACAAGTGGATTGGCAACCTGTCTATTAGTCACCTCATCCACTTTGCCTTTTTTGCCTATCGTTTCCAAACTGCCGCGAACAGTCATTATCCGGTTTTTTAACGTAATTGTTGCCTGGGGTTCGAAGCCGATCATAGAATGCAGTATAAATCGCTGTGGACCACCAGCACTCTCGAGTAGAAACGTATGTTTGTATTGTTTTCTTATCTCATCATAAAGCGCAGACGGTTCTATTCTCCATTTCAATTCTTTTATTATCATTTTTCAACAACCGCTACCTTTAGATAGGGTGTATCTTATTATAAGATTTAGGGTGAAAAACATCAAATTTACGGTAATATTAGCAGAGCCGAAACATGATGGAAACGTCGGTGCTATAGCACGAGCCATGAAGAACTTTGGCTTAAATCATCTTATCTTAATAAATCCCTGCGAGATTACGGATGATGGTTACAAGCGGGCCATGCATGCAATCGATGTTTTGGAGAATGCGAAAATTACTAGAACTATGGACGAAGCTCTCGATGGAATAGATTTTCTTGTTGGAACTACTGGTGTTGTAAATCTAAACGAGAAACGATCTATCCGCAACCCCATGTCTCCGAAGGAATTTGCAGAACGCATAAAGGAAGTCGATGGCAATATCGGCATATTGTTTGGCAGAGAGGATTATGGTTTATTTAACGACGAGTTGGAAAAATGCGATATGCTTGTTACCATTCCAACGGATAGCCAGTACCAAATAATGAACATATCGCATGCTGTCGTTGTAATACTCTATGAATTGTTCTCTAATAAAAATGCACTGACAAAACCAAGAAAAACCACGAAATTCGAAAAAGATAAGATGTATGAGTATTTCTCTAAGCTTCTTGATGCGGTTGATTACCCTGATTTCAAAAAAGAAAAAGCGAAAATCACATTTCGAAGGCTCATGGGCCGGGCATTGCCGTCAAAATGGGAATTCTATGTCGTGATGGGAGTTTTCAGCAGGGCTATTAAGAAGATAAAGAGGGGGTCGAATCGATGATAGTAATACCCGCAATAGACCTAATGGCTGGCAAATGCGTTCAGTTAGTTGGTGGAAAACCAGGTACTGAACAGGTCGTATTAGATAATCCGGCTGATGTCGCCTTAAAATGGCAGGATGCGGGCGCAGAACGGTTGCATGTCATAGATTTGGATAGGGCGCTGGGAGATGGGGACAATACAGATGAAATCTCCGAAATAATAGAAGCAGTGAACATACCAGTACAAGTAGGTGGTGGCGTCAGAGACGAGGCGAGAGTAGAGAATCTTTTTTCAATAGGTGCGGAGAACGTGATAGTTGGAACGAGGGCTATAAAAGATAGGGAATGGCTTGAGTATATAGTAGATAAATATCCGAAAAGGATAATTGTTGCGATTGATGCCAAAAATGACGAGATACTCGTAAAGGGATGGCAAGAATGTTCAGGGGAGCGAGTAACTGGTTTTGTTAAGGGATTAGACGGATTAAAACTCGCCGGAATTTTATACACAAATGTAGGTGTGGAAGGAAGACTGTCTGGCATTGAAATAATACCCATAAAAAAGATACTGTCAAGCACCTCCACGCCGTTGATTGTATCGGGTGGCATAACCACTCTCGATAATTTAAAAAGTTTAAATAAACTGAATATCTATGCTTGTGTAGTTGGTTTGTCGCTTTACAAAGGCAAAATCAAACTTCGGGAAGCGATAAAACTGATGAAAAGAAAAGTACGGTGACACCATGGGTACAAACATCGCAAGGGAAACGAAAGAAACAAAGATTACTGCAGACATAAATATTTACGGAGAGGGCAGTTATAAAATCGATATAGAAGACAATTTCTTGAAACATATGGTAGAGACGCTTGCGAAATATGGGAACTTCGATCTGAAACTAAAGGCGAGCGGTGATAATTTTCACCACTTGCTGGAGGATGTAGCGATCACATTGGGCAAAGCTATCCAAGATGCAATAAAAGGAAAGAAAATAAACAGGATAGGCCAAGCTACTGTTGCCATGGATGATGCGCTTGTGATGGCCGTAGTTGACCTTATAGACAGACCATATGTAGACGTACAATTACCTGATGAATTATATAATCATTTTATGCGCTCATTTGCATTGGAAGCGAGGATAACGTTACATGTACATATTATAAAAGGCAAGGAACCACACCATATAATCGAGGCGTCGTTTAAGGCGCTCGGCACTGCACTCAAAGTTGCGATGGTTTCAAGAGAACATTTACTGAGCACAAAAGATTCTGTGAAATGGAAGAGATGAGCACCGACGTTTTTTCGCTTTTAATTCCCTTAAAACCCCCTAAAGCAATAAAATTAGAGTGATATCAAAGGTAAAGTTCAATTTCATAACTAAAAAATAAAGATATCACGATATTTATGTGTTCTGGCTATGTTCTACTTCATAATCAACAATTCGACAATATTTAAATATAAACCACAATCTACGCACTCATGATATGGGGCACATACTTGTAGCGCATGATGGCTCGGAGGCCGGTGCAAAAGCACTTTTTCACGCAAGCAGTATGATGGAACCCTTAGATGAAATGATTGTCGTGTATGTCATACCCTCTGTCGGATTACAAGAGTTCGCCGAAATCGATGCTAGTGAGACAATTCAAAGTGCGAACGAGATAGTTAATAAAGCGATTGGGGAATTGCGTGCCAAAAATATAAAGGTAATCGGGATTGTGACACGCGGGGATGTGGCTGACGAGATAGTTAAAATAGGATCTGAAATGAATTGTGACCTAATAGTTCTCGGATATAGGGGCGTAAGCAAGGTAGGGCCGTTTAAGTTGGGCAATGTTGCGGAGAAGGTAACAAAAACCGCGAAACGACCAGTGCTGGTAGTAAGATAGCACGATCGATCAAATTTCGCGAACTAATGGTCTCTAGCACGTGACTCATGAAAGTTCCAAGAATCCCCATAATCTCCATAGAGTTTGTAAACCAAAAGGTTTATTTTAATGAACAGTGTTTGTCTGCATCAGTAGAATTTAAGGGGAATAAAAAATGAAGACGTATATAACTATGACATTCAACAGCGAAGGATCGAAACCTTCGCAGGTTGCGGAAATATTGAGTGGGATTGGATTTAAACCACTGCACGGCATATATGACTTTGCATATACGTGGGGCAACAAGAGAGAAGTCAGTGAAACTCTTTCTTTCATGGACCAGGTCCATGAGAAACTAAAAGGATGCAATGTGCAATACCAAGTGACTACAATATAATCGGTTGCCACCTGTTCCCGCCTCATAATCGTGTCCTGGATTTTTCAATTATTTAATTCCAGAACCGCTTAGTCCTTGCATAATTAGCTTCGGCTGATAAGATGTCTTTTAGAAAATCATATTCATTACCATGCCATCTAAATAATATCCTCGACGCAGTTTCTGGGCCAACTCCCCGGGCAGCGAGCGCGATCAGTGCGCGTTTACCATGCGACATAACGAGGTTGGCAGTAACATATATTTTTTGAACCGCTTTTTGCTCGCTTTCCGACAGTTCTTTTTTCTTAAGAAGAGCAATAGAACGCTCATCACTTGGATAAAGCGGCGCGATAAGCACAGATCCACATCGGATACACTTGATTTTTTCCTCCACATTTTTCACAATCACTTTTTTAGAATGCTTGCATCGCACACACACCAAGCGAACGTAAGTGTTTTCCAATCTATTTTTTAAAATTGTTAGGAGGGACAACTGGGCTTTCATTGGGAGTGTAACGCCTTCAGTACGTTCATAACCGAACAGCCCAATAGGGGAAAGCCGTGTGACCAGAATTTCTATCTTTTTTTCTCTGACATGTTGAAATATATGTATTGTTTTTTCTACATCCATCCGTTCCCACATTATCCTTTCAATTGTTTCATCATAGAGCGAAGTGTTCTCGAACACCTCTAAAATTCTAGGAACGCTTATACATTTACTGTCCACATTTTTTGCTAAAACACCGAATTTGTGTGCCGTATGCACTAAATGCCACCTCACATATCGGGAATTTTTCAATATAAGTTTCAGAAGAGGTTTTAATGTATCTAGGTTCGTTTTTGTCAGAACTTCCAATATATCATCTGGTCGAATTATAATGGGCGCCTCCAATATTATCCGGTAAGCATCGGTTTTGGCGCTAATGGCTGCGCCATACTTTGACGACAGTAGTGCGGATAGTATGGTGCCGATAGTCTCATTTACCTTGTTGCCGAAGCATGTATTTAAAATGATTATTTTATTTCCACCTTCAATCGTAACCAATTTATCAGTAGGCACTGGATATTTCTCATTTTGTGCACGAATGTAATCCACCATCACCCCAAGCGCTTGCTCGTCCATGGCGTATTCTCTCATCAATTCCATCTTTCCATTTTTGTTATACTCGGCATCCTCGCACTTGTTCATTTTCAAAATTTTCTCCCTAAGTACGCCAACATCTTGAGCAACGCTGAATGAGACCGGGATATCTTCACCAATCCAACTTGGCACGGCACCAGCTGTGGCGGAAGGCTCGACAGTTATCTCTTCGTCGTTAACATCTACAACGTTCCATGCACGCCCGCTCACAATGAATTTGAAGTTTGGATTTATATAGCTCATCACAAAGCTCTCATCCAATGTCCCTATGTTCTTCCTTGTTGTAATGTCGACAACAGCATATTTTCGCTCATCAGGAATCATAGATATATTTTCATAAAAATATGTCATTGAGCTGTGTCGTTTTCCAAATGACTCACTATCTATCCAGATAAGACCGATGCTATGCAATTGTTTAAGGACATCCATAAAAACATCTTTTGAAAGGTTTCGAAAGGGGTATGCTCGGCGGACAATATGCAAAACTTCGGGCATGTTGCATTTTTTCTTATACAATGTGAACGCGATTATTTGGTTTGCCAATACCGTAAGTGGATTTTCTCTAATTTTTATCGGCTCCAGTTTCCCAACGACTGTTCTCTCCACAATCACTGCACTTTCAAAAATTTCATCCGGAGAAGTTGCTATTACTGTTCCGGACGCTGTGCCCTTCTCTGTGTGCCCAGATCTACCTATGCGCTGGACGAGTCTTGTCGTATCTCGTGGAGAATTATATTGGATTATGAAATCAGTAGAACCGACATCAATTCCCAATTCGAGCGAGGAAGTACAGATAAGTGATTTTAATTTCCCACTCTTAAACGCATCTTCCATCTCGATCCTTATGTCCTTAGACAATGAGCCATGGTGTATGCCCACCGGATAATTTTTATCCAATCGCTTAAAGCATGTTGCTAGTATCTCGGCCCCATCTCTTGTATTTATAAACAATAATGTAGAGTTATGTTTTTCTATTATTTCTCTGCATCTCCTTACGCTTCTCGCTAAATCTAATCCTATCTCTAAATCCTCCGACACCTTGGAGTCATCTTTATTCTTATGAGGGCATTCCACTGTTATCTTTATGTCTTTCTGCATTGGTACCTTTACTATGGCAACATTTCTACCAGCGCCCCCCATGAACCTCGCAACATCATCGGGGTTGTTTATAGTAGCCGACAGCCCGACTCTTTGAAATTCGCAGCGTGAAAGGTCGTACAGTCGTTCGAGTGCTATGGATAATTGGGCACCGCGCTCATCGTTAGCGAGCTCGTGTATTTCATCTATAATTACCCACCGTATTGTTTTTAGATGCTCCCTCAGATTTGTTCCTAGAAACATTATCTGAAACGTTTCGGGAGTAGTGATTAATATGTCGGGTGGATTTTTTGATTGATAAATCCTCTCTTTTGTCGGCGTGTCACCGTGTCTTACGGCAATGTTGATGTTTAGTGTTGTGCACCACGATTTCAGTCTAGCAAGCATATCTCGGTTTAGTGCCCTAAGTGGTGTGATATACAGGATGCTTACGCCTCTTGCCTTCTTTTTTGCCATATCTTTTAAAAACATATCAAATATAGGCAGTATGGCCGCCTCTGTTTTTCCCATGCCCGTAGGTGCAACCAACAAGATATTTTCTCCAGAAAGAATACGCGGGATTGCGTGCTCCTGTGGCTTGGTGGGTGATGTAAAACCAGATTCTATCAGTATCTTCTGGATGTTTGGACTAAGCAGTTTAAAGACCGTCATAATTCTAAGTATCTCTATGGAGAAATAACAATTTAATGATAATGTTTGAACAGATTGTTCTTCCACACCAAAGCAATAACGTCTCTGATGATTTTCGCTGCGAGTATCGAAGTGCTTCCGTTATCATACGGAGGACAAACTTCGACTATATCAAATCCAACCGATAATTTTGCAAATTCTATCAGCATTTCTCTAACGTCCAAGTGCGTCAAGCCATATGGCTCGGGTGTTCCAGTACCCGGTGCATATGCCGGATCAATAACGTCGATATCGAGTGTGATATACGTTTCTTTAATCCCATGTTTTTCATATAGGTGTCTGTGTATTGTTTTTATAGTGTTTTTGATACCCCGTCTTCTAACCTCGTCAGCAGTTATATATTTCAATCCTTTATTCTTAGCGTCATTCTTCTCTTCTTTTGTAAACGATCTAACTCCAACGACTATAACTCTTTTAGGATCTATAATTTCACAGATTCGTTTTGTTGTACACGCATGGCTGCCCTTTACTCCAAGGTATTCGTTTCTAAAATCTAGGTGTGCATCCATCACGATGACAGCGCTTGGTTTAATTGCTTTAACAGCCGGTACTGTAATCGAGTGTTCCCCGCCGATCAATATCGGAAATGATTTTTTACTCAAAACCTCTCGTGTAGTATGTCCTACATTCTTCCACATCTCTTCAACGACAGCGCATTCTTCTATGTTGCCAATGTCGTGTATCTTGAGGTCTCTTAGATCCACATCGTGCTCGTTTATGTAGGTCTCGAGATTATAGGACGCCTCCCTTATCTTATTCGGTGCTAATTTAGAACCATTTCGATATGAAGAAGTAACATCAAATGGTACGCCTGTCAATACGAATTGCGCGTCTTCGAACGAGCTGCTTGCATCCGCAAATAATGGGGGATACCCTAACGTCAATGCTTTCACCAACTATCAGAAATATGACTAGGAACATCTAAACGCGTGTTATCTTTCTCTTGCCTAGTGTCTCGATGTATTGAATATCTTCGCCCGGCTTTACCTTATCTTTGTATTCCTCCGGGATCGGTATCTCGAAAGTAGCATATGTAACTACATCCATTAGTTGAACAGTATCGCCGCTTACCGAGAGTATCTGGGCATTGCGCTTGTCGATCATTGGTATGCCGATTTTGTGTTTTACGGGGTGCACTACGCTCCTTTTTTTATTGTCAAATATCCCAGTAGCGTCTATTCTCGCCTTCGCTTCTCCATGTTTGCCTGGTTTGGATATAGAAATGTTCAATACCTTACAAGGCTCCTCGTCAATAATTATGTAACTTCCCTCTCGTAGCTGCCCTACCTCTTCTAATGTTTTGCTCATACAAACACCGACTTGTAATGGAAGCAGGTATAAATATAGGTTATTATCAACTGTCATCAGAAATATTTTAATACCAGATAACCAATAAGGTAGATGAAATAGAGAATAAGAAGGCAGTGTATAAAAGAACAAATTATAAAATCACGTTCAATTTCACTTCATTCATATGAGGGTTTTTTCCTCAATCACTGATTAAATTAAATGCGTGAATGATGGGGCAGGTCTAAGTTAGGTAACGATGATTTGCCTACTATCCAGAAAACTGAAAATGATTTATATTTTGTTTTTTGCTTGCCTTTTTCTTCAAAGATAAATAGAAAAATAAGGAGAGTAAAAATATGAACATAGATCCAAGTACTACTAAATACTTAGTACGGATAAAAATAACAGCAGACGGAGTTATTGAAAAACCAGATGTTGTAGGTGCCATATTTGGGCAGACGGAAGGACTGTTAGGCGAGGAACTCGATCTTAGGGATCTTCAAAAAAGCGGAAGGATGGGCAGAATCGAAGTAGAAACAACCTCAACCAAAGGAAAGACGGAAGGCGAAGTATTACTGCCATCTAGCCTAGATCAAGTGGAGACTGCTATTTTAGCATCTGCACTCGAAACAATAGACAGAGTCGGGCCTTGCAAAGCAAAACTTGAAATCGTAAGCATAGAAGACGTTCGCGAAGTAAAAAAACAGAAAATCGTCGAGAGAGCAAAGGTGTTGTTAAATCGCCTCATGGAAGAATCTAAAACTGCGGGTACCGGATTAATAGACTCCGTAAGGCAAGCTGTTCAAGTTGAGGAGATTACGACTTATGGTCCAGACAAGTGTCCAGCAGGGCCAAACATATCAGATTCAGACGCTATAATCATCGTTGAAGGCCGATCGGATGTGTTAAATCTGTTGAAATATGGAATAAAAAATGCGATTGCAGTAGAGGGTACAAATGTACCAAAAACAATACAAACCCTTTCGAAAGATAAAACAGTAACCGCGTTTGTAGATGGTGATCGTGGTGGCGAATTGATACTTAGGGAATTATTACAAGTTGCGGAAGTGGACTTCATCACAAGGGCACCGAGAGCACAAGAAGTAGAGGAGCTTAGCCAGAAACAGATAATGAAATGCCTAAAGAACAAGGTATCCGCAGAGCAATTTGTAGAATTATATGGGGTGGGTGGCGATGGAAATAGCCACGGGCCGCCCAGAGGCGAAGACAGCGATAAAGCAGACCAGAAAGGCGAGATAAAACCAAGGAAATTCCCTTTCCTACCAAAACCAAAATTTGAGCAGCCAGAGAGGGTTAAAAAAGAGAATGTGCCTCATATTGTTGCTAGGGGCGATTCCAGATACGTTGATTCTCAGGTCATCACTGCAAGTCAACGGCCTCCAAAGAACCTATCCCCCCAACAGGTAAAATACAGAGAAACACTCACGCAATTGGCCGGAACGTCAAAAGGCAAATTGTTAGATGATAATGGTGCGGTTATACGAGAGGCGCAGGTTAGGGAATTGGTCGACGTACTAAAAACCCAGCCTCGAGAGGGTTTGGCGGCTGTTGTATTTGATGGCATGATCACGCAGCGTCTGTTAGATGTCGCGGCAGAAAGCAACATAAAGACAATAGTTGGGATAAAAACTGTAAACGTGTCGAAGCTGCCAACTTCTGTAGAGGTAATCACTAAAGCCGACCTCGAGTGACATTACTAGTAACCTTTGTCGTCGCGTTGCTATCTTATTTGCGTTTCGCTACACACTACGTTCCCTTACTTTTTCCATGCCGAACATGTTGGGGCAGTTAGTTTACTAGAGAATCAAACCGTGAAGATTATAAACAACGTAGTGAATCCCTAGCTGATAGTTGATGAAACCAAACAGCAAAGAACTTAGAGATTTCATTATTAGCATTGCTGGCAAAGAAGGCTTATATCTCATTCGAATCTTGAAGAAGAAAGAATCCACTGTAGAGGATATCGCTAAAAAACTCGAGAAAAAACCAGTTGCAATTAGAAGGATATTATATAAATTGTACGACTACGGTGTTGTAACGAGCAATGAAGAGGCAAGCAAAGAGCATAAGGGATGGATGAAATTTACTTGGGCATTTTCTGAAGAAACAGCCGAGCAAGCACTCAATAAACACAAAACAAAGCAATGTTCTGAAATAAAGTCGAAGATAGAGTTTGAAAAAACCCATGTGTTCTATAGGTGTTGTAAGTGTAGCGCTAGATACTCATATGAGGATGCTATGAACTGTACATTCAAATGCAAATTGTGTGGTTCAGTCATAGAATATGACGACAATAAAAACATGGTGTCCCAACTAGAGAAAGATTTTAGAAAATTCAAAGTAGAAAATTGAACACCGTTACTTCTACACGGATTATAAGTTGAGAATCGCTCTTGCTATCACCATTCTCTGAATTTCAGATGTGCCTTCGTATATCTCTGTAATCTTCGCGTCTCTAAAAAACCTTTCTACAGGATAGTCCTTTGTGTACCCGTAACCGCCGTGTACCTGTATCGCTTTT